>OGFF01000407.1_pt1 | contig 63075 bp, 59 predicted proteins | sample 1570751 | NCBI WGS metagenome assembly OGFF01 (sample SAMEA2581951, study PRJEB24529) | metagenome | biome: Human gut stool | place: China | collected 2011 | reverse complement strand
GCTGGGAGAGCATCTGCCTTACAAGCAGAGGGTCATAGGTTCGAGCCCTATTGTTTCCACCAATGCGGGAATGGCTCAGTGGTAGAGCGTTGCCTTGCCAAGGCAAATGTCGCGAGTTCGAATCTCGTTTCCCGCTCCACGATAAGCGACAGGTTATATGCCTGTCGCTTTTTTTCAACAGGGAGCAGATATGAAAGAGGCTTTTCAGAGAACGGAACTTATGCTCGGCGGCGAAGCGATGCAAAAACTTGCGTCGGCGCGCGTAGCCGTGTTCGGGGTCGGCGGCGTCGGAGGTTACGTCGTCGAAGGGCTCGTTCGCTCGGGAGTGGGCGCGATAGATATAATCGACCACGATAAAATCGATATATCCAACGTAAACCGACAGATTATCGCCACTTGCGAAAACGTCGGTAAGTATAAGGTAGACGAAGCCGAAAAACGGATAAAGTTAATCAATCCCGACTGCAAGGTTACAAAATATAAGATATTTTATCTGCCCGAAACCGAAAAAGAGTTTGATTTTACGAATTACGACTATATCGTCGACGCTATCGATACGGTAAGCGGAAAACTCGCCTTAATCGTAAACGCGAAAAAAACGGGTACGCCGATAATTTCGGCTATGGGGGCGGGCAATAAGACCGACCCTACGGCGTTTAAGGTGGCGGATATTTATAAAACTTCGGTTTGCCCGCTGGCGAAAGTCATGCGCAGGGAATGTAAAAAACGCGGAATAGATAAACTGAAAGTGGTGTATTCCGACGAAGAACCGGCAGAAAAACTCGGTAAAACCGAAAACGTCGTTAAAAAAGACCCGGATAAACCGAGAAAGGATACTCCCGCGTCGCTTGCATTCGTTCCGTCGGTCGTAGGGCTTATAATTGCGGGCGAAGTCGTAAAAGACATCGTCGGGCGGCGGTAAACCCCACGATTGCGGTTTTTGTCTAAAAAAGGTGTGAAATTCAACAATCGAAAGATAATTGTCGATGACAAACTCTTAAATATATGATACAATACGCTTATGGATAAACTTAACGGCGGATATAACTTAATATTTATGTATTTGTTGAGCGCGCTTGCCGGCAACGTTTACGAAACCATTATGTTTTTATTCCGCAGGCATAAGTTCGTATGGTCTAACGGATCTATTACCACTCCTTTCAACTTCGTTTACGGAATAGGGGCGGTTGCGATTTGTATCAGCACTATCTGGGTGTCCGATCATTGGTGGGCGGTAATGATTTGCGGAGCGTTGCTCGGCGGAATCGTCGAATATATTATTTCCTTTTTGGAAGAAAAAATCTTGCACACGAGAACGTGGGACTACCATTACATGAAGTTCAATATAAACGGTCGTACGGGGCTTTTGCCGATCGTCGTGTGGGGGCTATTGAGTTTGCTGGTTCTGTACGGAGTATACCTTCCACTCGTAACTCACGTGGTCGAACCCATATTCCTGGCTAACCCGGAAAACGCGAGAATATATCATACCGTTCTCATCGTTATGATTTGTTATTGCGCGTGCGATCTTGCGCTTACCACGTTCGTGGTCGCAAGGTATCAGCGCAGAAATAACGGAGTCAAAGCAAAGAACGGATTTATCAGAATTATAGATAAAATTTTCAGCGATCGCTATATGGAAAGACATTTCGAAAATACGAAAGTCGTAAAAAAGCAGACCGAACCTCAGACGGACGGTACGGTCGCGGACGAAATGCCGATCGTTTCTGAAGAATAAAATTATACGCCGACCGAAAATTTTCGGTCGGCGTTTTTGAAATCCTTGACTAAACGGCTGAAAAAGTATAAAATAGCGTAGACGAGTCGGGCGTACGGTTGCGGGAGAGAAATCTCACGAGGAAAGTCCGCGCTCCTCACGGCAAGGATGCCGCCTAACGGACGGTGAAGGCGACTTCAAGGAAAGTGCAACAGAAAATAACCGCCGCATTTGCGGTAAGGATGAAAAGGCGAGGTAAGAGCTCACCGGCGACACGGAGACGCGTCGCGCCGTGTAAACCCCATCCGGAGCAAGATAGGGGCGACCTTAATAAACGCCGTGTAAAGGTCGCCTGTGAAACGTCGCTCGAGTCCGTCGGCAACGACGGACCTAGATAGATAACCGTATTAAATGACAGAACGCGGCTTACAACCCGACTCGGATTAAAGTGCGGCAACTGCAATTTTGCAGTTGCCGCATTTTAGTATTCAATATATAAATTCGCAGGGGTTGCCCTTCCGTGCGATCCTTTGAGTTCGTCCGTCATAGCGGACTTGTATCCAAAGTCAAATCTCGAAACGCCTTTTCGCGAATCTTGCAAGCCATTCAGTGGTGTAATCGTGCAGTTCGCCGGGCGTAACCGACGATTGTCCGCGACAATACTTTATATATTGTATTAAAATCCCCTCGACGAATACGTTAATTTCAACCGAAAGAAAACTCTTGTCTTTCAGCCGTTTGTCGTTGTGGCAAAGTTCGAGCAATTTGTTTTCCGCAAGAGAAATAAGTCGCTTCATAACCGAAATAAAATCGTCGGATCGGCAAAGCAGGCGGTACTCGCCGTCGTTTTCTTTCATATATTTGAAAAGCGAATCGAGAAATTTCGGAAAGTTATTAGCAGATAAAAGCGTGTCGTTGTCGAAAAATTCGTTTATGAGTTCGTTTTCGTAATCTTCCGCAACGCCGTATATGTCATCGTAATGAGTGTAAAAAGTTCCGCGGTTGATATTCGCGCGTTTCGTCAGTTCGCTTACAGAAATCTTGCTTAACTCTTTCTTTTCCGAAAGCATCTCCGCAAACGTCTTTCTTATGAGTTTTCTCGTTTTGACGGAAGAATTGTTCAGGTTTTGCGCTTTCATAAGGTTCTCCTTTGCGTTATTTTTTGTTTTTAAGGAATAGATATTAACAAATCGCGCGACAGTGTCTAAATTTCAACAGCGACCGTTAAATTGTGTTTAACAAATCACATAAAATCGAATACAATAACTGCGTGATAACGATTTACGACGTTATTATACTTCAACAGAGTTAAAATGTCAACGACGTCGAAATAATTATTCGAAAAATCGTTGAAATACTATAAAGGCAGGTTAATATGAACGTAATCGAAGTAAAAGACCTTACGAAAGACTACGGCTCCGGAAGGGGCGTGTTCGACGTAAACATCGCCGTCAAAAAAGGCGAGGTGTTCGGGTTTTTAGGTCCGAACGGCGCGGGTAAGTCTACGACTATAAGACACCTGATGGGTTTTTCGAAACCCGACAAAGGTCAGACTTTCATTTTCGGTAAACCGACGTTCGACAAGTATTACGAGATACTTTCGAAGGTCGGCTATATTCCCGGAGAAATCGCTTTGCCCCAAGGTCTTACGGGTTGGGAATTTATCCGTATGATGCAGAATTTGCAGGGGATAAAAAACGAAGAACGACTTAAACAAATGCTCGATCTGTTCGAACTCGACGATATTGCTTTAAGGGGCGAAACCAAGCGAATGAGTCTTGGGGTAAAACGTAAACTTGCGGTAGTAACCGCGTTTATGAGCGACCCCGAAGTGCTTATTTTAGACGAACCCACTAGCGGGCTCGACCCCGTTATGCAGGAAGTTTTCGTAAACTTTATACACGAAGAAAAGGCTCGCGGAAAGACGATATTGCTTTCCAGCCATATTTTCTCGGAAATCGACTCTACTTGCGACCGAATAGCGATTATCAAAGACGGACGAATTGTTTCCGAATTCGTTGCCGACGATTTGAAACACGCTTCACTTAAATTTTATTCGGTTAAATTCGCAAGCGAAAACGACGAAAAGAGATTCGAAAAAGAAAGTAAGACGATTTCTTCGCTTAAAACGGAAGGTTTGGATCGCGACGGAAAATTGAAGATGTCGCTCGAAGACAAAGATCTTAACGCGTTTATCGCGCTTTTGTCCGATTGCAACGCGGTGGAATTTTCAAACCGCAGAGAAACCCTCGAAGATTATTTTATGAAATTCTATAAAGAAGACAAAGATTTCGGAGGCGCGTTGAAATGAGTGAAAACGTAATCGAAATAGAAAATCTTACCAAAGACTACGGTAACGGCAGAGGTGTTTTCAATGAAAATCTCACCATAAAAAAGGGCGAGATGGTAGGCTTCGTCGGTACTAACGGCAGCGGTAAAACGACTACCATTCGTAATATTTTAGGTTTTATCAGACCTACGGGCGGAACGGTTAAGGTGAACGGGCTTACTTCGTGGGAACACGCAAGCGAGATCGCGAAAAATATCGGCTACGTCCCGGGCGAAATCGCTTTCCCCGATTTGCCTACGGGTATCGCTTTTCTGAAATGTCAGGCAGAGTTTTACGGACTTAAAGATATGAGTTACGCAAACGAACTCATCGAAAGACTTCAACTCGACCCCCGCGCGAACTTAAAGCGTATGAGTAAGGGCATGAAGCAGAAAACCGCGCTCGTCGCCGCTCTTATGAACGATTCGCCGATAATCATTCTCGACGAACCCACTACGGGTCTTGACCCTCTTATGAGAGTAACGTTCCTCGACATCATAAAGGAAGAACACAAAAAGGGCAAGACGATATTTATGAGCAGCCACCTTTTCGAAGAACTCGAAACGACGTGCGACCGCGTCGCTCTTATAAACGACGGGCATATAATCGACGTCGCGAATATGGACGATATACGCAATCGCCCCGTAAAGGATATGAAAATAGAATTTACGAACGAAGCCGACTACGATAAATTCTTAAAGGCGGGGTACGATATTATCCGTTTGCAGGAACAATACAATCAGGCTACTATCAGATTGAAAGTCGAAGAAACGGGTAAGTTACTCGCGTCGCTCAAAGGTTACGACGTAAAGTTTATATCCGAACTTCCGTACAATCTCGAAAAACATTTCAAAAATATTTTAATGCAAAAAAAGGAGAACGAAAACAATGGACGCTAAAACGCAAAAAAATTCTGTTTTCAGTAAGGCTTTATTCAAACAATCCTGTAAAGCCAACGGCACTATGTGGGGCATTATAACTTTCGCGGTTTGCTTTATGCTTTGCTGCGTAATGTTGATAAGCGGCAGCGGCAATATCGGCAAAACGAAAGACGCCATTCAGGATACAATTATACAAAAAGAAGTAGAATCTTCGTTCAAAACCCGCGGCGTAAACTATTACGCGCTTGCAAACGAAAATCTGAAATCGTTCGATAAAATTTTCGCCGAAGAGGCGGGTACGAACTACGAAACCAAAGTCGGCGAATACGTGGCAGCCGGCGACTCGATGCAAGCGGCGCAACAAAAAGCGGCGGCTTACGTAACGGGAACTTCCATACAAAAGTTGATTACGGCTATTGAAACCGCTAACGCCGCCAAACCCGAAAAGGAAAGATTGAGCGCCGAAGAATTGGCGGAAGTCAAAGGGCTGACGTTGTTTGCCGTCAATCCGACAAACGAACAATTCAAGTCTGCCGAACTTAATCTTGTCGGCGAAAACGGCGCGATACCCGCAGGCGATATAGCAAAACTTACCGATTATCCCGCAGCCGAAAATTATATCGTAGGCGCGATTACGGCTTATAAGACCGAAGCGGCAGGCGTTTCCGGCGCGTTGAATAAGTGGATTAACGACCGCGAAGACGTAAGGGGCGACAGAGCCGAAGTATATTCGTCTGTGTTCCTTGCAGCTAATATGTCCACCGATAAGGCGAAAAACGCTTTACTCGATGCGCTTAAAGATTACGGCGTAACTACCGAAAAATACGAAAGTTTCGGTTATGATTACGACAAAATAAGCGATATGGCGCGTACCGCTACCATAACTTATCGCGGCAGATACGATTACGAAGTCGCCGAACTTAAAGAAAAACTCGACGGAAAACTCGCTAGCGGAACGCTTTCCCGCGAAGACTACGCAACCGAATACGAAAACGGCGTAAATGCAATCGTAGCCGAACTTTACGGCGATATAGCAAGCAGTTTGTTGTCGTCGCTTCCGGGCGAGGTTTCCGACGCGCTCAAAGAAGTCGGCGAACTCGATTTGTACAGCCTTATCGTAGGTTCGATATTCTATAAACTCGCAGGTCTTTTGCTTCCGATAATTTACGTGATAATGGCGTCCAACAACCTTATCGCGGGGCAGGTCGACAGCGGTTCTATGGCGTACGTATTGTCTACTTCGACCAAGAGAAGAACGGTAGTATTCACTCAGGCGATATACCTTATAGGCTCGCTTCTCGCGATGTTCTCTCTTACGACGGTTACGGGTTGCGTTTGCCTTGCGATAGTCAAAGCCGATTCGACCTCGATAATAATGAGTTACGGCGAACTTATCCTTCTTAACCTCGGCGCGTTCCTCGTATTGTTTGCGCTTTCGGGTCTTTGCTTCTTTACCTCGTGTTGGTTCGACAGAAGCAAACGTTCCATGGCGATCGGCGGAGGTTTGAGTATTTATTCGCTTGTCGGCGCAATGCTCGGACTTTTCGGAACTCAGACTATTCCGTCCGTAGTAAGGCTTGACGCTCTTAATTACTTCAACTACACCACGATAATATCTTTGTTCGACTCGGTATCGATAATCGACGGAACGCTTACCTTCCTCTGGAAGTTTGCGATTTTAATCGTATTCGGCGTAGTGGGATACGTAATCGGCGCAAGAAAATTCGTCAAGAAAGATTTGCCTTTATAAAAAGGTTTGCCTTTACGAGGCATATATGATAGAATTTATAAGATGAAATATTCAAACTAAGGAGAGAAAGAAAATGTTTGATTTTTTGAAGTTATGTAATAGTTACGAGAAGTTGTCCACGCTGGAAAGATCCGCTCTTCTTGCGGAAAAATCGCTTAAAGTAGTAAGCGGTTTGCGTAAAATGAATATACACGGCGTAGACGCCGTCAACACGCTTGCGTCCTTCCTTATCGGTTCGGTCGTATGCGACGGCGACGTGAACGAAGTGGAATATCTTCTGATTTATCCTTCGCTCGTAGCGGTATTCGGCGACGAGTTCGATTACGAAACCATAAAAGCGACCTTCAAAGGCGCGGAAGGTAAAAAAGTCGTAAAAGAATGCGTTGCGCAAATGGAAGAAATTTATAAACTTTTCGACGAAGAAATGCGACTTGACGTATTTACGTTGTGCCTTTGCGTAGTCGCAATCGACGGTAAAATATCGCTTAAAGAGAGAAGATACCTTCGCAGACTCGGTTCTTTATAAGTCAAAAACAGGCAAAGCCGCGGCAAATTGTAAAATTTGCCGCGGCTTTTTGCTTTTATTCTTTACAAACTCCGACTTATAGTGTATAATTAAAATAGTATATTATAAGCAGGTCATATATGCGTAAACTCATACTTGCGAGCGGCTCGCCGAGAAGAAAAGAAATTTTATCGCGAACGGGCTACGAATTCGGAATAGTCGTAAGCGATAAAGAGAGCGAAAACAAAACGGGCGTCCCGCCCGAAAAATTCGCCATGCGTTGCGCGCTGGATAAAACCGAAGACGTATATTCGAGGGTTGCCAAAGGTAACGGCGCGGTCGTACTCGGCGCGGATACGGTAGTCGCGTTCGAAGGCAAAATTTACGGTAAACCCGTTTCGGAAGAAGAAGCGGGAAGTATGCTTAAAGCCTTTTCAGGCAAAACTCATACCGTGTTTACGGCTTACGTTCTTATCCGCGACGGAATGAGAATGTCGGGCGTCGTCGAAACGAAAGTTACTTTTAACGACTTATCCGACGATCTGATTAGCGAGTATCTTAAAAGCGGGCTTTATAAAGGTAAGGCGGGGGCGTACGGAATACAGGACGGATTCCCGCTCGTTAAAAGTTACGACGGCGATTACGACAACGTAATGGGCTTGCCGATCGGCGAAATTTACGATAACTTAAAGGAGTTTTTGAAATGAGAAATAACGCGATTGCAATCGATCTGGGTTCGGTTAATACGGTTATATATCAACTCGGTTCCGGCGTGGTGCTGTCCGAGCCGAGCGTCGTCGCTCTGTCGGTAAACGGAAAATCGAGTATAAGGGCGGTCGGTTCGGAAGCGAAAAAACTTATCGGCAAAACCGCCGAAACGACTAAAATCGTATTCCCGATAGTCGAAGGCGAAATAGCCGATATCAAAAACGCCACGGCGATGACCGAAAACTTTCTTAACAAAATTACTTTGCGTAAATTAAGCCTTCGGCCTAAGGCTCTCGTTTCCGTTCCGTGCGGAATAGAAAACGACGAAATCAAAAAGTACGCCAAAGTTTTGTCGGGCGCAGGTGTCTATAACGCAGACTTCGTCGAATCGCCCATATTGACGGCTCTCGGGTTGGGTATTCCCGTATCCGAAAGCACTCCGTGTTTTATTATCGACGTGGGCGGCGGAACGACTAACATAGCCGCGGTATCGCTCGACGGCGTAATCGCGGGCGTAAACGTAAATATGGGCGGCAGAAACGTTGACGCGATGATTATAAACCGCATAGCCGATTTGTTCGGACTTCGCATCGGTATGCTTACCGCCGAAAAGATAAAAACTCAGATTGCGAGTCTGATCGAAGGCGACGCAACCCGTACCGTCATAAACGGCAGAGATATAGAGTCGGGCAAACCCCGGTCGGTTTCCGTTTCGGCTTCCGACGTGCTTTTGCCGGTCGCCGCGTTTTTCGATAAAATTTTCGAAATCGCGAGCATGGTTATGGCTAAACTCCCTGCCGAAGTATCGGCAGAAATCAGAAGGTCGGGCGTGTATTTTTCGGGCGGCGTAAGCAGACTTCCGGGGCTTGACGGTTATTTCCGCGAGCATATGGCAATCCGCGCCAACGTATTCGAAGACCCCGAAATGACGGCGGCTATCGGCGGAGGAATACTTCTCGGCAACGAAAAATTACTTAAAAAAGTCAGAATAGAAAAAAAATGAACAAAATAAATTACGACCTCGAAATGCAAAAGATAATCGGTGGCTTTGCGGCGGACGAAAAACCTTCGCTTTTGCTTCACAGTTGCTGCGCGCCGTGTTCTACGGCGGTCGTAGAAAGGCTTATCGGAAATTTTACCGTAACCGTCTTTTATTTTAACCCCAACGTTACCGAAAGCGAAGAATATAATTTAAGGCTTAACGAACAGAAACGCTACCTTAAAGAAACTTACGGCGACGCGGTGAATTTAATCGAGGGCAGATATAAAGCGAGCGAATTCTTCTTCGTCGCAAATGGTTTAACAAAAGAGCCCGAAGGCGGTAAACGCTGCGAAAGATGTTTCCTCTTACGCCTTGAAGAAACCGCAAAAGTTGCCAAAGAAGGCGGCTATCGCTACTTTTGTACTACGTTGACGGTATCTCCGCATAAGAATGCGGACGTAATAAACGAGATAGGCAAAGTTGCGGGGGAAAAATACGGCATCGAATTTTTGCCGTGCGACTTCAAAAAACGCGGCGGGTATCAACGCTCGTGCGAGTTGTCGCAAAAAAACGAATTATACCGTCAGAACTATTGCGGTTGCATATATTCCAAATACGCGCATATAAAGGCGGATGACGAAGAATGAGAATAATAGCGGGCTTATACAGGGGCAGAAAACTCAAAGAATTCAAGGGCAACGACGTTCGTCCCACGTCCGACAGGGCGAGAGAGGCTCTTTTCAATATTTTAGGCAATATTTCCGGTGATTCTTTTCTCGACCTGTATTGCGGCACGGGCGCGGTCGGACTCGAAGCCGCTTCGCGCGGAGCGGGGAAAGTTACTCTCGTAGACCTTTCGAAGGAGAGCGTAGCCTTGTCGCGCGATAACGCCGGAACGCTTAACGCAGGCGTGCAGACGGTAAATTCCGACGCGCTTTCTTTCGTTACGCGGTTAAAAGAAAAATACGATTATATCTTTCTGGATCCGCCTTACGCGGCAAACGCCGAAGACGTACTTGCCGCTATCGCAAAAAACGAGATATTAAAGAACGCTTATATAATCTACGAACATTCGGGCGAGAGTAAGGGCGACCTTTGCGGACTAAAAATAGTCGATACCCGCCGCTACGGCGTGGCGACTTTCGACTTTTACGAGGTTAAAAAATGAAAAAATGCGTATTCGCGGGGACTTTCGATCCCGTAACCAAAGGACACGACGACGTTATCTCAAAGTGCAGTCGACTCTTTGACGAAGTAGTCGTCGCGCTCTGCATAAACGTAAAAAAATCGGCTATGTTTTCGGTCGAAAAACGCATCGAAATGCTCGAAGCGGTCGCGAAAAAATACAAAAACGTAAAAGTCGTCTATCACGACGGATTGCTCGTCGACCTTATGAAAAAAGAAAACGCCGTTTACTACGTCAGAGGCTTAAGAAACGGCAGAGATTACGAGTATGAAAACGATATAAACTTCGTCAACGCAAGCCTTATGCCAGAACTCGTAACGATTTATATCCCCGCAAGCGTAAAAAGCGTGCAGGTGAGTTCTACGGCGGTAAGAGAACTTCTCGAATTTAACCGCGACGTAAAAGACTTCGTTCCCGAAGAAATTATTCCTATTTTGAAAAGATAACCATGTACGATTTGTTTGACGTTATAAATAAGGATAAGACCGAAGAGGCGAAACCGCTTGCCGAGCGCATGCGCCCCGTGTCTTTGCGCGAATTTTTGGGGCAAAGTCAGATTCTCGAAGACGGAAGCCTGCTTCGCAGGGCTATTTCGCTCGATCGGGTAGGCAGTTGCATTTTCTGGGGGCCTCCGGGAACGGGTAAGACCACGCTTGCGAATATCGTCGCAAACTCGACGAGCGGTAACTTCGTCAAATTGAACGCCGTTTCGAGCGGCGTCGCCGACGTAAAAAAGGCGGTGGACGAAGCGAGAGAAAATCTTAAACTCTACGGTAAAAAGACCTATCTTCTGCTCGACGAATGTCATAGATTTTCGAAAACGCAGTCGGACAGTCTGCTTCCCGCGATAGAACAAGGCACTATCATTTTTATCGGTTCTACGACCGAAAATCCCTACGCTTCGATGACCCCGGCTATCGTTTCGCGGTGCAGAGTATTCGAGTTTAAGCGTCTTGACGAAAATTCGGTAAAAGAGGCTTTGAAGCGGGCGATAAGCGATAAAAAGCGCGGCTACGGCAATATGAATTTAACCGTGGAAGAAGCCGCGCTCGACCACATAGCGATGACTGCGTGCGGAGATATGCGCACTGCGTATAACGCTCTCGAACTCGCCGCTTTAACCACGCCTTCGGATAAAGACGGTAAAGTTACCGTTACCCTTAAAGACGCAGAACAGTCAATACAAAAACGCGCGCTTTCTTACGACGAAAACTCTTATTACGATATGCTTTCGGCGTTTTGCAAATCTTTGCGCGGAAGCAGCAGCGACGCGGCTCTTTATTACGCTCATCGCCTTATATCGGGCGGTTGCGACCCGCTTTTGCTTGCAAGAAGGCTCGTCGTACATTCCGCGGAAGACGTAGGCCTGGCAGACCCCAACGCGTTGGTCGTCGCGACGAGCGCTCTTACGGCTTTTCAGAATATCGGCTACCCCGAAGGGCTTATCCCTTTATCGGAAGCGATAATTTACGTCTGCGAAGCGCCTAAATCGAATACGACCGTAGTCGCGATGAACGCGGCGAAGAGGGCGGCGGAAAGCGCCAAAGACGACACCGTGCCGCCGCATCTTCGTAATTCGGTATTCGCCGACGACGAAGCGAAACGAAAAAGCGCTCAATATAAATACCCGCATGATTACGGCGGTTACGTAGAACAACAATATCTGCCGGATTCGCTTAAAGATTCGGTTTTCTATACGCCCACCGATAACGGCTACGAAAAAAAGGTAAAAGAAATCCGCAAAGAAAAGGGAATGAAGTAAGTTATTTCCGCATTTTCGCGAAAGTAAAAGTTGCCAGGGCGTAGAGTATAAATAAACACCCGACGGTTATATATAGCAGCGGGTAGAAAACGAAACGACTGAATACTATAAGAAGTAACCCGTAAAAGGCAAGTCGGACGGCGATACGCGGCTTTAACGTCGCTTTGAAAAGTTCGCTTGCGCGCAATCGCTTCTTTTTCGGTACGAATCCGTAAGAAAATATTTCGTCTTCGGGCGAAAACGCCGTATAAAATTCGTTTATATCCGTTAAGATAAGATTTCCGTCCGAATTTTCGGCAAGAGTAATCGCCTCTTCGCCGAAAGAACAGGCGAAAATTTGAACGGGAAAATTCTTTCCCCGACAAGCCGTTATCGCTTCTTCGGCGGAAAGCGGCGAAATTTTGAAACTGTATACCGCGCTTTCGGTCTTAATAAACGGTTTTAACTTTTCCGAAAACGAAGCGTATTTTTCGGTCGGGCAAAAAGCGAGCGAATAGCGGAGTTTTTCTTTAAGTTCTGCGTTTTTCTTCACCGATAAAGTCTTTTTTCTTCGTTTTCGGGTTAAAATACAGAAAACGCATACGGCGATAACCGTAAAAGAAACGGCGACCGTTGCAGAAAGAGCGATATTTTTAAGATAGTAATTGACGACCGCGTAGGACGAGAAGAACGTAAAAATCGCCACGAACGCGCCGTCGGATATACACGCGAACAAAGTTTTTTTCATATTCGCATTATCGACTGAAAAAACGCGAATAAAACGGATTATTATGAACGACACTTTAATTTTTTTCGGCGGAACGTTCGACCCGCCGCATATAGGGCATAAAGAAATGCTTCTTGCCGCGCGAAAGGCGTATCCAGACGCCGGTATAGTCGTAATGCCCACGTTTTTGCCGCCGCATAAACAGACTTTTTACGCGGCTTCGGCAGCCGACAGGCTAAATATGTGCAAAATCGCTTTCGGCGACGTAAAAAACGTCGCGATAAGCGATTACGAAATAAAAAAGCAGGGCAAAAGTTATTCTTTTGAAACTCTTGCGTACTTAAAGAACGAATATCCCGATAAAGAGATACTCTTTTTAATGGGAACGGACATGATGAAGTCTTTCGGAAGTTGGAAAAATCCGCAGGAGATTTTAAGGCTTTCTACTCCGCTTCTGTGCTACCGTAAGGGCGACGGCGAAGCCGCCGATTTATCGGCGAAAAATTTCGAAAAAGAATTTTCGGTAAAACCATTCGTTCTGCCGTTTAACGGGGTGGAAGCGTCGAGTACCGAGATTAAAATAAGGTATATGCTGTCGCTGCCGATAACCACGGCTAACGAGAAAATTCTCGATTATATAAGAGAAAACGGGCTTTATAACGGCGACGAAAAATTTAAGTTTATCCGCGAAAATCTTAAACCCGCAAGGATAGAACATACGGCGGGCGTTATAGAATACGCGCTCGATCACGCCGCGTATTATAAGTTGGATAAAAATAAAGTGTTGACGGCGGCTCTTCTGCACGACTGCGCAAAATATAAAAGACCGGAAGACTATAAAGATTTTACTATGCCGAAAGGCGTTCCCGAACCGGTCGTTCATCAATACTTAGGCGCGTATATCGCCGAAAAAGTATTAGGCGTAACGGATGAAGACGTACTCGAAGCCATTCGCTGCCATACGAGCGGTAAAGCGGGTATGAGCGATCTCGATAAGTTGATATTCACTTCGGATATGCTCGAAAAAGGCAGAACTTTTGACGGCGTCGAAGATTTAAGAAAAATTGCCGAAGAAGACTTTGAACAAGGTTTCAGAGCGGCATTGAAAAGGTCTTACGAATTCGTCGTACAATCGGGCAGACCCGTTTACGGCGAAACGAAAAAAGCATTAGAATACATAGGAGGATTATAACAAATGGACGCAAAAACCAAGGCTCAACTGATATGCGATACTTTAGTCGCTAAAAAGGCTTACGACGTGCTTAAAATCGACGTACACGGCAAAACCGTGCTTGCAGATTACTTTATAATCGCAAGCGGAAAGTCGACCACGCAGGTGCGTTCGCTTGCCGATTACGCTATGGAAGCGGTCGAAAAAGAGGGCGGCGAAGTCATTCGTAAAGAGGGTTTAGACGATTGCAGATGGGCGGTCGTCGATTTCGGCGACGTTATTTTGCACGTCTTTAACGACGAAACCAGACTTTTCTATCATCTCGAAAGACTTTGGGTAGACGGCGACAACGCCGAAAAAATCGACGGCTGAAATTAATACGACGCAAAACGCTTAAAAACGCGGAATAAAACGAAATAAAGAATAACGAATACGCTCTTCCTAAATCGGAAGGGCGTATTTTTCTATATTAAGTTCTGGTATTTCGTTCGACTTTACATTTTATTTGGGCGTTAAGCGTAGCCTTTTGTAAAATGTCGTCTTTGTATTTATCGTACTTAAAAAAGTGATATTTATATAATTCGTCGGTTAAACCGAATAAGTCGCAATCGGCAACCCGAAGTTTTTCCGTCATGTTCTCGTATATCGTTTTAATTTTGTTTTCGGCGGTTTCGAGAACTTCTTCGGGGATGTCCTGCGTTGTGAAGAGTTCGCCCACGTTCTCGCTTTTTTGCAGGTCTTCCACGTGGCATTTAAGCGTAAGTTTTACGTTGAATACGGGCGATTTTTTTAGCGACAAAGAAAACTTTTTGTATTCTTCGTCGATTCCGAGCGTAAGCGAAACCTTTTTATCTTCCCACTCGACGTTTTCGAGGTCGAAATAGGTGTCTTTCGTTTTACGTCGCTTTATGTTGAAGAACAACGATTCGTCGCGGTCGAGTTTTCCCACGTTTACGCCTTTGCTGAATAAAAGTGTGGACGTGCAGTCGAATACTTTTTGTTCGCCGCCCGCATCGCCGCTTTTTTCGCTTTCGGGCGCCTGTTCGCCGTTGCCTTCTTTTACTTCGGGAGCGGTCTGACTTTTTATTTCTTCTATCAACGGCATAAACGAACTTTTCGATTTGGAGAAATAACCTTTAGTGAAGTCTTTTACGTTCGTAAACGATATACGGTTGAGTTTTGCGACGTCTTTTACGAGTATTTTTTCAAGCGCGAACGCCGGCACGGAATCGAGCGGGGTGCGGACCCCCAATAAATCCGCCGCTTTTCCTTTGCACGCCACGAGCAGCGACGAATCGGGTATTTTATCCGTTCGGTTAAAGTAGTCTATGAAAATCATTACGTCTTGTTTCAGAAGTTCGTCGCTTATAACTATAAGGTTACAAAACGACAGCAACGGATACCAACCGGTCGTAACGCCTATATCGTCAAGTGCGTCGGCTATCGTAACGCCTTTTCCTTTTACCATCGCGTCGGCGTTCGGGGCGGAATCTGTCGACTGCGGGACGGCTATCTGCGCCGTAACTTCGTAGCCGCGCTCGCGTTTGTCGATTCCCAAAGCGATCACGATAGCCGTTTTTTCAATATCTATAAGCCCGAAATTGTTCGTAAGAAACAGAATAAGCGTAAACGCTATCGCAATCGGCAAAAATTTCGAGCGTAAAAACTTTTTCATTGCGTTTTTCTCCTTTTAATCAAAGCCGCCGTCGCAACGATAAGCGGCATTACGTAAGCGATTGCCCAGTATCCCCATATTACTTCTTTACTTAAAAATCTGAATATCTCTATAAAATAATCGTGCGCGACGAACAGAGAAATAAGCAACGCGCCGTTTACTATCAATACGGGATAGAGTTTGTTTTTGAATTCGAATACTTTCTGAATAGAATACGAGGCGAATACGAGCGGCAGAGAAATCGCGAACGCGTCCACGAACGCGAAAATAAATCCCGCGATGTAGTCTATTCTGCCTACGTTAGAAAGGGCGACGTTGCTTTTGCCCATTTGAATGGGCGAAAAATATTGCCGTTCGGTTAAAGCGCCGAACTCGCCGTAAAGTATAACCGAGTAGATTATCGTAATAAGAGCCATACCCGCGTAAGAGAACGTAATTTTCCGTTTGTACGCTTTTTCGGGTTTGAAGTTTCCGATTAAAAGGAGTATATAAACTCCGTCGAAATACCATACGAAAGTATTTTTCGCACCGTCGAGTATCTTCGTAAACGGAACGCCGATTATCGGCAAAAGGTTGGTAAGATCGGTTAAGGGGACAGACAAAGCGAGCAGAATTATTATTCCGAGAGAACTTGCCCATACGACTATATCCGAACATCTCGCCACGGCCTTCAAGCCCTTGTAACAGAAGAACGACGAGAACAAGAAATACGGCGCGAAAGTCAGGACGGACGGCGAAGTTTCGTATAAAGCAATCTCGATATAATTCTTTTGTTCCACTATCGGTATAAACGCCTTAAAAAGCAAAAACACGAACAAAAAGAAGTATACGATTTTCGCGAAAACTTTGCCGAACGAGTTTTCGAGTATATCGAAAAACGTCTTATCCGGAAACTTATCTGAAAGTTTAAGAACGAAAAACACGAACGCTCCGTCCGCGCAGAAATTAATTAAAAATGAAATCCACAAGCCCTCCGAAGCGTATCTTGCTCCGAGCGCGGGGGCAACCAATATCTTGCCGATTAAACAGCACGACAATATCATAAAACAAATTTGTCTTACGCAGATTTTATTTTCCGTCGGCATATTGCCTCCTTTTGTTTTTCGCATTTAACGCCTGCGGACGTAACGGCATACTCGTTACGTCAGACATATAAATTCCGTCCTGCAAATCGTTCAGAATAAGCGGCGAATAAGGCGCAACGTAAGGAACCCCGTAATTTTCGGAGGCGCACAGATAACACGTTAAAAACGCCTCCGTCAAAACGATTCCGTAGCCGCCTATCGATCCGGCGATTAGAAGAACTATAAACCGGAGAATAGAAGTCGTTTCGGTAAGTTCCGGCACGGTGTAAATGCTTATGCCGGACATAGCCATAATAAGCACGGCGGGCGTAGAAACCAGCCCCGCGTTGACGGCGGTTTCGCCCAGCACCAACGCGCCGACTACGGCGAGAGCCATACCCACGTATTTGGGCATTCGTATGCTCGTTTCGTTGAGTATCTCGAAAATAAGCAGTAAAAAAAACATTTCAAGACTTGGCGAGAGGGGTATTCCTTTAATGCTGTTTACTATCGTCAACAAAAAATTCAGCGGAATAAGTTGCAGGTGAAAGAGTTGCGCCGCCACGAAAAGACCCGGCAGAAATACCGATAAGAATATGGCAAGAACTCTCAACGCCCTTACGAGATTAGCCCTGTAATGCGATATATAGTAGTCTTCCGCCGTCTGAAAATCCTCGATGAGAAGGTATGGTAAAGTCAACGCGAACGGCGAACCGTCTACGAGTATTCCTATCCGCCCCTCGAGCATTCTTTCGATAAGCACGTCCGGGCGTTCGGTCGAGCCTACCTGCTTGAAGAGCGAATTTTTGCGTTCGTATAATATTTTAGAAACGTAAGAACTGTCGGGTATACCGTCGATTTTAACGTTTTCGAGTTTATTTTTGATTTTTTTTACCAGCGACGGATCGGTTATGCCGTCGATAGACATAATAGCCACCGTAGTCGAAGAGTATTTGCCGATTTCAGTCGTTTCTATTTTAAGAGCGGTCGTTTTAAGATATCGCCTTACGAGGCTTAAATTCGTTTTGATCGACTCTATAAAACCGTTTCGCGGACCTCTTATGGCAAGTTCCGTCGGTGGTTCTGCAATGGCGCGTACGTCGAATTTTTTTACGTCTGCCGCGAATCCGCCCGCTTTGCCGTCTATTAAAATAACGGTCGAGCCGTTTAGCACCTCGTTCGCCGCTTCTTTAATTTCGGTTACGGTTTTTACGTTTGCGCACGTGATCGTTTTCGTAAGTTTTTTAACGCTCTGACTTACGTTCGCGTTTTTCAGCGGGAATATAACTTGCAGCCCGAGAGTTTCTTTGTCGGTAATAGAATCCACGTATACCGCGAGAGCGTTTTTGCTTCCGGCGGTAAATTCGAAAAATATCACGTCGTCGCTGCAAAGCAAAGCCTTCAATATTTTTTCGTTTTTTAATAAGTCCTTGCCGATAATCATACGATAAGTATCGCGAAAAGCGTGATTATTATGTAGATTTTATACTAAATTTCGCAAAAGAAAAAATCGCGTTATAAGCATTGACTAATCGCCCGGCAAAGGATAAAATATTAGTCGTCGGGCTGTATTGCCGACGATAAGGAGTTTTTACAATGGAGTTTTCGGATATTTTATTTAATTTCGCTATTGACGGCGAGTTCGTTTCGTGCGAACCTTACGGCAGCGGACTTATCAACAGAACTTACGTCGCGGTGTATAACGAAGACGGCAGACGCGTAAGATATATCGTTCAGAGAATAAACACGAACCTTTTCAAAAACGTCGACGGGCTTATGAATAACATTAAAATCGTTACCGAGTTCAACCGCGCCGAAATCGTTAAAAGGGGCGGAGATCCGAACAGAGAAAGCCTTACCCTCGTGCCGACTGAAAACGGCGGAACTTATTTCAGAACGGAAGAGGGCGATTGCTACCGCGTTTACGTCTTTATAGAGAACGCGAAAGGTTACGACGTAGTCGAAAAGCCCGAACATTTTTACGAAAGCGCGGTTGCGTTCGGTAAGTTCGCTATGCTTCTCGACAGATTCGACAGCAGCAAACTTTTCGAAGTTTTGCCCGACTTCCATAATACCGTAAAGAGATTCGATAACTTCAGAAGGTCACTCGAAGCGGATAAATTCAACAGGGCTAAAGACGTTAAAAAAGAAATCGAATTTGCGCTTAATCGCGAAAAAATAACGCATACGATCGTTGATTTGCTCGCAAGCGGCAAAATGCCGTCAAGGGTTACGCATAACGACACCAAACTCAATAACGTTTTGATAGACACCCGCACGGATAAAGCCGTTTCGGTAATCGATCTCGATACGATGATGCCCGGCAGTATCTGCTACGACTTCGGCGATTCGATTCGTTTCGGCTGTAACCCATGTCTTGAAGATACCCCCGAAACCGAAAAGGTTATTTTCAATATGCCGCTTTTCGAAACCTATACCAAGGGCTATTTAAGCGTTTTCGGCGATACGATTACCGATATAGAGAGAAAGAATTTGCCAATGGGCGCGATTCTGATGACCTATGAGTGCGGCATAAGATTTTTGACCGATTATCTCGACGGCGACGTGTACTTCCGCAAGACGAGAGAAGGGCAGAATATAGACAGAACGCGTTCGCAATTCAAACTCGTTTCCGACATGGAAAAACGATACGACGAAATGCTTTCTGCGGTAGAAAAGTATTAAGTCGCGTTTTGTGTTAATTTAATCGTAAAAATCGTATGCCAGACAAGAATAATAACGAATCGCGTTGATTTTTAACGCGGTTCGTGCTATTATATAGAAAAAATAAACGAGGATATACCGACTATGTTACAGTTGTTTCCGAGAGTGATTCCGGCGGATAAAGAAAGCACGCTCGTTATAAGCGGCGACGATCTTAAAGGTAAAAGGAAAGTCAAAGTTGCCGTGCAGTCTATGGAACTTTACAATCTTCCGCATTGCGATAAATATTTTATCGACGAGGACAAAAGATATGCGCTTACCGACGTTGCCGTAAAGGGCGGCAAAGCCGAGTTTAAGTTTACCCCGAAAGGCGAACAAAGACACAGAGTATACGTAGACACGGGCGCGAGAAAACTCACCTTCGAAATCTATTCGCTTAAAGAAGATTTGTATAAACTCAACCCCTATAAGGGCGATACGCATATGCACTCTACCGAATCGGACGGTCTTTTCACTCCGACCGAAGTCGTTGCGGCGTATTACGAAAGGGGTTACGACTATATCGCGATAACCGACCACCACAAATATAAAGGTTCGGCGGAAATCGCGAAAAAAACGGATAAAATCGCGAAGTATTTCAAGGCGTACCCCGGCGAAGAAGTGCATAACCGCGGAATGGGTTATTTCCACATAATCAATTTCGGCGCGAACACCAGCGTAAACGAGATAATCAACGCCGACCCCGACGGGGTTTTCGCCGAAGTTACCTCAAAAGCCACAGAACTCAAAAAGCAGTATAATCTGCCCGACGACATAGACGAAAAGGAGTTTGCTTTCCGCTATTGGGTTTCGAATAAAATAAGAGAATTCGGCGGCGTAAGCGTTTTGTGCCACCCTTACTGGGACGCGTACGGCGAATATAATATGCAGACTCCTATGCTCGAATTCCTGCTTAAAAACGGAATTTTCGACGCGTTCGAAGTCGTTGACGACGACGATAAAACGGGCAACGGCGTAAACTTGCAGACCGCTATGTATAACGAACTCCGCGCCGAGGGCGTTAAAATTCCGATAGTCGGCGCATCGGACTGCCATAACGTGGTTTCCGAACTCTTCGATAAATTCTTTACTTACGCTTTCGCCGAAGACGTAAGCAAGGTAAAAGAAGCGGTAATGAATTTCAATTCGGTCGCCGTCGAAAAAGTCGGCAACGAATACCGCGTTTACGGGCCGTTCAGACTCGTTCGCTACGCAAGGTTTTTAACGGATAATTTCGAACCGGAAATTCAATCTTTAAGAAAGGGAGTGGCGGGTAAGATAGAAGACGTAATCAAAAAGACCGATGCCAAAGCAATGTCGAAGATAGAAAAGACGGCGGAAGATTACAGAAAGGCGTTTTTCGGAAGAAAGTAATAAATGACGAATAAAAATATAAAAAACCCCGCCGACAGACGTCAGTGGCTTTTGGTCGCGCTTTGCTGGGCGATATACACCGCAAGTTATCTCGGCAAATATTGCTATAATGCGAACAAGTCGATCATAATGTCTTATTTTGCGATAGACAAAGCGACCGCGGGGCTTGTAGGAACGTGTTTTTTCATAGCCTACGGCGCGGGGCAGGTTGTCAACGGGCTGTTGTGCAAAAAATACAATATGCGGTTCGTCGTTTTCGGATCGCTTTTAATCTCGGCTTGTTGTAACGCCGTAATGGCGTTTTGTGACGAGTTTGCCGTACTCAAATACGTGTGGTTTATAAACGGAGCGACGCTTTCGGTACTCTGGCCGACTCTCGTACGCCTTTTGTCCGAAACTCTTTCGGACGATTATTGTCCGCGCGCGGTAGTAGTAATGGGGACTTCCGTCGCCGTAGGAACCTTCATCACTTACGGCATATCAGCCGCTTTTAACGCAGGGGTAGGCGCCGACGTAAGTTATAAATACGCATTTTTAACGGCTATAATCTGTTTGCCGGTACTTGCGCTCGTGTGGAACTTTGCCTATCCGAAACTCGTCGGTAAAGGCAAAGAGGATAAAGAAGAAAAGACGCTTATCGATCCGCAGGCGATGAAAGCCCCGACCGAAAAGAAGAAAATCGCCAATACGTTGATGGTATCGCTTGTCATTCTTGCGTTTTTCGCCGTCGTTACGAACCTCGTGAAAGACGGGTTGACTACCTGGATTCCCAAAATACTTGAAGATACTTACGAAATGCCGAGTTATTTAAGCATATTGCTCACTTTGTTTTTGCCTATGCTTGCGCTTTTCGGCACTGCGGTTGCGGTAAGACTTAATAAAAAATTTCCGGATACGGTCAATTTGTGCGCGCTTGCCTTTGCGTTCATAGGTATTCTGATGGGCGCGGTAATGTTGTTCGCGAATCTCAGCGCGGCGGTCATGATATTGTGTCTGTCGCTCGTATCGCTTTCGACTTCCGCAATAAACAACGCCGTTACGAGTATGTTCCCGCTCTATCATAAAGCCGAACTGAATTCGGGTATGGCGGCGGGCGTATTAAACGGATTTTGTTATATCGGCTCGGCTCTGAGCGACTACGGTCTGGGGCTGATCGCCGATTTAAGCGACTGGAACGTAGTATTTATCGTGCTTTGCGTGGCAAGCGAAGTCTGCGTTTTAATAGCGATTATCCGCGCGGTTGTCAAAAAAATCAAACGAACTTAATAATAAACGAACTCCGCCGACGAAACTTTTTCGTCGGCGGAGTTTTTGATTTCTTTACCCGAATTTATAAATTCGTTAGTCTTTTGCGTTAAAAATTCCATAGTTTGCTTATCCGTATTTTTGCTCCTTCGTTTATTTGAAAAACGACTATAAAACGTCGTATTTTGCCATTATCTTTATAAGCCCCGACAATTTATCCGAAAAACCTTTTCGCTCCGCGTCGCTTAAATTCCCGTTTGAAAATTTCTTTACGTCGGCTTTTAATTCGTCAAGAGCCTTATCGTCCTTCAGATTCGGCGATTTTTGCTCGATTTTGCGTATAAAAGACAATATTTCGGAATAGTTTACGGCGTACGGCTCGTTTTCGGAGTTGAAACCTTTGGTTGCGTTGAGTTCGTCGGGGCGGCGTTTGCGCACGCTTTCAAAGGCCTTTTGCGTAAGCGACGGTTTTAAGTCGTTGCCCAGATAATCGGGGCGGCGACCTTTTCGTTTAACGCTTTTTAACGACAATCGATTCTGAACGGTTAAAACGGCGAGCAGCAAGAACGCGATACCGATGAAAAACGCGCCCGCCGAAATCAACTTACGGTCTGCTATTTCCGATAAAACGGATTTCGCCGCAAGCAAAGAGACCGATGCGATCGCGCTTAACGACAGCGCCGATTTATCGAGCAGCCGTACCTTTTTTACGAATACGCCGAGTAAAAGGATAAGAGTAAATACCGCACATTCCGAAATCGGAATTATTACTGCGATATACTCCGAAAAATTTATTAACCCCAAAAAATCACACACGCCGTCAATCAATACTCTCATAACGCGCGTTATTATCGACCTCTTTCGCGTTAATTATACCACAGAATTCCACTTGCGCAACAAAAATATACCGTCATTCCGAGGCGAAGCCGAAGCCCCATAGGCAGGACACCCCTCTCCCGCTTCAACGCGAGAGCATACTCCCGAAAGGGTGGTTTGTTGCGGGGTGCGTTATATTAAAATTTCCGCATAAAAACACCCTGCGGGAGCGTATTTACGCTCCCGCAGGGGCATTATAGTGGGGTGGTAAGTCTATAAAACGATTATTTTAATACCGAAACGGCGTCGGCAATGGTTTTTTCCAATGCTTCTCTGCCGTATTTATCTACTTCGGCTTTGTTTTTCTCGCCGTGGGTAAGACAGCCCGCGCCGCCTATGCAGCCGCCGACGCAAGCCATACCTTCGATAAAGTTTGCCTGCAGTTTGCCCGCGCGCTTCTGCAAAAGCGCGATCTTGCATTGTTCTATACCGTCGCAAGAGCAGGGTTTAAGTGCAAATTCGAGGTTTTGTTCCTTTATGCCTTCCGCAACGGCGTCGGCAAGACCGCCGCATCGCGCGAAAATTCTTCCGAAGTAAGACGCGTTGTCGAGTACGCCTTCTTCGAGAGTCGTTATATCGATTTCCTTGCTGTCGAACAACGCCTGCAATTCTTCAAAGGTTAAAACCGCGTCTACGTAAGGTTTGACCGATTCTTTCTGAACCTCCATTTTCTTCGCCGTGCAAGGTCCGATAAAGACCGTTTTGCAGTTTGCCTCTTTGCTCTTGATATATTTCGCAATAGTCGCCATGGGCGAAAGGTTGTGCGAAACGAATTGTTTTAACTCGGGGAAGTTCTTGTTGATATAATCTACGAATGCGGGGCAGCACGAACTCGTCAGAAATCCTTTCTCTGCGAGTTCTTTCGATTCCGCCTGAGCAACCATATCCGCTCCGAGAGCGGCTTCGATTACGGTGTGGAAGCCGAGTTTTCTCAGCCCCGTAATAACCTGTCCGAGTTTGGCGTACGTGAACTGACTCGATATTGACGGAGCGACGATCGCGTAAATTTTGTAATCACGGTTACCGTTACTGCCTTTAAGCATATCGATAACGTTCAGAATAAACGACTTATCGTTGATTGCGCCGAACGGGCAGGCGTATACGCACGCGCCGCAGGAGATACATTTGCCGTTGTCTATGCATGCTTGTTTTTCGTCGCCCATATAAATTGCTTTGACTTTGCAAGCCGTTTCGCAGGGGCGTCTGTAGTTGTGTATCGCGCTGTACGGGCATACCCTGGAACACGCGCCGCATTCTTTACATTTGGTTTTGTCGATATGCGCCACGTGATTTTCGTCGAAAGTAATCGCCCCGAATTTGCAAACGTCTTCGCAGCGGTGCGCGAGGCAGCCTCTGCACGCGTTGGTAACTTCGTAACCGCCCATAGGACATTCATCGCAGGCGATGTCGAGAACTTCTATAACGTTCGGGTTTTGCTTGTTACCGCCCATAGCGAGTTTGACTCTTTCGGCTAAAATCGCGCGCTCTTTGTAAACGCAGCAACGCATCGTCGGTATTTTACCGGGAACGATAATTTTCGGAATATCGAGCAGATTGTCCTGAAGGGTGTCTGCCCATGCCTGTTTTGCGACTTCGCGCAATACTTTGTATTTTAAGTGTTGAACTTTGGTATCGAATTTTCTCATAATAAAATCAGAAATAACTCACTTTTATTCGTTTGCCCATTTTTTTAAGGCACGCGGATAATTCTTCGACTATATTCATTTTGATGTTGAAATTAATCGGCAGGTCGGGGTTCTGGTGGGCGGGGTTAATTGCTCTTCCGACGAAAAAGTTTATGTCCGTCGCCTCTTCGAAAAGCAGTTGACAGATCCGCGAGGCTCCGTCGTGACCGAAATTCCATTTTTCGTATAGTTTGTTTTCGCCTAATACGTCGTGAGCGTATTCAACGACGCGGTTCATGGTAATGACGCCCTCGGTAACGAGATCCACGCCTTCTATTTTAGCGATAGGCGGCATATCCGACGGGGTGAAGTTAATGTCTACTTCGACCTTTTTACCGAGGTATTGAGCGGCAATCGAAGAGGTGGTTCCGCCGCAGACTATGTGCTTGCCTTCTTTGGCGAAGAATAAAGCCATCATACGGTTCGCGTCGTCGCGATCGCGCGGAGGTCCGAACAGAATGTTCATCGGTTCGCGCTTACGTATTTTTACTACGCACGCCGTTGCGTCGTCGCCGGGGTGGTGATCGTAGAGTCTGTCAACTTCTTCGAGAAATATCGTAGCCATCGTCTTTGCCGCGTATTCGCCCGCTACGACGGTTTTCATATACTGAATTATTTCGTCGCGTTTCCAGCCGAAATTATAGGCAAGACCGATTCCGGCGTGCGGGCAGCCGTCGCTCATCGTAACGAAAACGTCGCCTTCCTGCAATTTTATCATGGAATGATAAATCTTTTTGCCGTCGATATTCATTTCGGTCATGGGGTAAAGATAATTTTCCCCGTCGCGGATTAAAATGGTCAACGGATTGTCGTATTGTATCAATTCCATTTCGCGGTTTTCAACGAGGTGCATTATCGTAAAAGTAGAATACGCCACGCCTCTTACCGAACAAATCGGGAGGGTTTTGGCTATCGTTTCGACGCAGTCCGTAATGGACAGACCTTCCGACATCATCGTGGAAATTATTTTGCCGGTAAGCGTTGACAGAATACTCGCTTTAACTCCGCTGCCGAGTCCGTCTGCTAATACTATTACGGTCGAATCTTCGCCCGATTCGACGACATCTACGTGATCTCCGCACAATTGCTCGCCGTCGTGGTTTATGCTCTTGTAACCGATGTCGGCGCAGAGGTTATTCATCGGAAATGCTCTCCTTCAACTTCGTCAGAGCAATCTTCGTTTCCGCGGCGGTTTCGCCGAGCAGGGAAGCGATTTCCTGAACGATTCGCATCTGTTTGTCTACTACGTTGTCCGCCGTTTCAACCGTTTGATTGCGTAATTTCTCACGCTTTTCGCGTTCGGCTTCCTGTTCGGTAATATCCCTCATAATACACAAAAGCATGTGATAGTTAGGATCGTAGATAATAGTCTGTTCGACGAATTTGTCGTATTCGGCGAGGTACGTTCTGCGATTTCTGACGGCGCGTTTGCTTTCGAGTACCTGTAAGAAGGGTTTCGGATCGAGAATTCTCACGACCTGATCGCCTAAAACGTCCGAAGAATATCTTATATTGAGTATTTTGCGGGCGGCAGGGTTGATTTGTTGTACTTCCAATGCGTCGTTTATTACTATCAAGGCGTTCGGAGTGTTCGAAACTATGCAGTCCGAAAAACTCTCGGCTTTGTCTTTAAGATAGGGCAGGCACATGGAAATCTCGGCTTTGCCGTGATATATCGCGATGGCTTTTTCTCTGCATGTATCGTATCCGCACGAACCGCAGTTGAGTTCGTCTTCGGGGCGATTTTTGCCCATCTTTTTAAGTATATCCTGAATTTCGCTTTCGGACGGCGCGCCGTATCTGCGTTCGATCGGTTCGAAGTGTTTTTTCAGATCGAGAGAATCGGGTTGGGTAACCTTGAAGTCCTTTTTACCCGCGTAGTCCGCGACCGACTGATAATCGATAATCGGAGAACGGTGATATTTTTCCATAACCGGACCGCCGACGCAACTGCCGGCGCAAGCCGACATCTCTATAAAGCATTTATGAACGTTGCCTTGTTCGATCTCTTTCAGCGCCGCGATACAATTATCTACGCCGTCTATCGCCATATACGTATAATCGGGCGTTTTGTTCGCCATGGTTTTAAGTATGCCGCCCGTCGTCGGGAAAAAGCGGGCGCGACTCTCGTCGTCGACGTCCAAATCGGCTTCGAGATCGATACGCTCGGCTTTCAGCCATTCGGTCAGTTCTTCGAACGTCAGAACGGCGTCTACGATGCCTTCGTAATGTTCGGCTTCGTCCTTTTTGGAAACGCACGGACCTATAAATACCGTTTTAGCGTCGGGAAATCTTTTTTTAATATCCGAGCAATGCGCCTGCATGGGCGACATAACGTCGGCAAGATAGGGCAGGAGAGAGGGGTAATACTTCTGAATAAGCAAATTTACCGAGTGGCAGCAGGACGAGATAAGTATGTCCTTCGTGCCGTCGGCAAGCATTTTTTCGTATTCGGTTTTCACTACGGTCGCTCCGAGCGCGGTTTCTTCCGCGCCCGCGAAGCCGAGTTTAATAAGGGCCTTTCTTATCCCGTTGATACCTATTCCGTGATAATTTGCGATAAACGACGGGGCGACGCTCGCGTAAACGGGCGAGCCCGACTGTATCAGAACTTTGACTTTTTCGGTTTCGTCCACTATCTGTTTGGCGTTTTGCGGACAAACAACGAAACATTGTCCGCAGAGTATGCACTCGTTGCCGATAATATGCGCCTGATTTCCCGAAAAGCGAATCGACTTGACGGGGCAATGGCGAATACACTTATAGCAGTTTTTGCAGTTGGATTTTTTAAGCGTCAGGCATTCGGACACGATTCGTTCTCCTTTGACTTGCTGAGGGCGGGCATAATCGAATTTTCCCAGAATTCGCCTACACCCTCGGGGGTTACGCCTACGTATACGTTTCCGTCCACGGTAACGGTCACGCCCACGCGATTGCACCTGCCGGAGCAAAACGCTCCGACAAGCACTATATCGTCTTCGAGATGATTTTTCCGTATTCTTTCCTGCATCATTTCGACTATTCTGGGCGCGCCTTTAATGTGACAGGAACTGCCTACGCATACTTCGACGATTATCATTATTCAACCTTTGCTTTTATTTCGGTTTCAAAGAAATCTTTAACCGTTTCGGGCGAAACGGAATAAAACTTATCGTCTACCGTTACGCATACGCCGAGTTGGCATTTACCCATGCAGAACGTTCCGCCGAGTTCGACTTTATCGCCCAAATTCGCTTCGTTGATGTAATATTGCAGTCCTTCCACTACTTTGCGCGAGCCTTTGATATGGCACGAAGAACCTATACAAACAGTAACTTTCATCTTTTTTTCTCCTTATCTTATTCGTAATCGACGACGTTTACCCACGTAAGCAGGAATTCGCGTTCTTTCTCGTTGCCCTTTACGGTCTGCGAAGCCGCAACGATAGGCATCCATTTCTGAACGTATTGTTTGGCGGTGTGACTCTTCGCGCAGAAGAGGCTGAGATATTTTTCGGCGCCGTCGATGTCGCCGCCGAGCCAGAAGAGCAGGTAAGTTCTCGCCGCGTCCGCCGAAGCGTTGCCTTGCGTGGCGTGCGACCAGTCGAGAATATACGGAGTGCCGTCTTCGGCAATGATGATATTCGACGGGTTGAAGTCGCCGTGGCAAAGTTTGTTGTGCTTGGGCATGGCGTCAAGGCGGGTGTGGAGTTCGTAACGAACGGTCGCGTCGAGATCGGTCTGCGCAATCTTACGATTCATTTTGTCTTTCAACTTGGTCAAAAGAGGGCAGGTTTTCGACTGAACCTGTAATTGAAGATCGACGAAAAATTCGAGATATTCGTCTTTCTTTTCGGGATGCTCGCTCATGAGTTGAGCGAGAGTTTTCCCTTTGACGTAGTCCGTTATAATCGCCCATTTACCGTCGATAACGGTAACTTCGTGAATTTTCGGCACGTTGAGTCCCGTTTCTTCGACGAGCGCGTGATTAAGAGCCTCGTTAAGTACCTGCGCCTTCGAAAAAGACGAATCGAATACTTTAAGGCAGAGATCACCGTCGCGGTATACGGTTTTATGGTTTCTTACCGCAATAATTCTGTCAAGATTCATTTTTTAATTCCTCCTTACGCCGTTAGGCTTTTTTCATTCCGCTTTTGCTGCGGCGATATGCTTGTTTGAAGTTGTGTACGTCGTCCGAATCGGTAAAATCCGCCGCTTTGGGCATTTCGGGTTCGGTGAAATGTTTTTTGCCGTAGTAAGCGTTGAGATACATCTGTTTGATTTCGCTCATGAGCGGATATCTCGGGTTTGCGCCCGTGCATTGATCGTCGAACGCCTGTTCGGTCATCGCGTCGAGGCGGTTGAGGAAGTCGGCTTCGTCGGGAACGTAATCCTTGATGGTCGGTTTGATTCCTACTCTCGCTTTGAGATCGTTTACGGCTTTGATGAGGTTTTCAAGTTTTTCCGCGTCGTTCTTGCCGCCGAGTCCGAGGCAGTCCGCTATTTCGGCGTATCTTGCCAAGGTATGCGGGTGGTCGTATTGCGAGAACGTACCCATCTTAACGGGCGCTTCGGCAGCGTTGAAACGAAGAACTTCTTCGAGCATCAGAGCGTTTGCCACGCCGTGCGGAATGTGGTGGAACGCGCCGAGTTTGTGCGCCATAGAGTGGCATACGCCGAGGAAGGCGTTTGCGAAAGCCATACCCGCCATAGTCGCGGCGTTAGCCATCTTTTCGCGGGCTTCGACGTCCGTCTGACCGTTGTCGTACGCTCTCGGCAAATATTTGAATATAGTCTGCAAAGCCTGTTTTGCAAGACCGTCGGTATAATCGGTAGCCATAACCGAAGCGTAGGCTTCCAACGCGTGCGAAACGGCGTCGATACCGGACGCTGCCGTCAGACCTCTCGGAGCGCTCATGTGGAAGTCCGTATCGATAATCGCCATATTGGGCAACAATTGATAGTCGGCAAGGGGATACTTGATGCCGCTGTCCTGATCGGTGATAACCGCGAACGGGGTAACTTCCGAACCGGTACCGGCAGAAGTCGGGATAGCGATGAAGTAGGCTTTTTCGCCCATCTTCGGGAAGGTGTAAACTCTCTTACGAATATCGATGAATCTCATCGCCATATCCATGAAGTCTACGTCGGGGTGTTCGTACATAACCCACATAATCTTGCCCGCGTCCATAGCCGAACCGCCGCCGAGCGCGATAATCGTGTCGGGTTTGAACGAACGCATAAGTTCCGCGCCTGCTTGCGCGCATGCAAGCGTCGGGTCGGGCGCAACGTCGAAGAACGTCTCGTGAACGATGCCCATCTGATCGAGTTTGTCTTCGATGGGTTTAGTGTATCCGTTATTGTAAAGGAACGAGTCCGTTACGATAAACGCGCGTTTCTTGCCCATTACGTTCTTCAATTCGTCGAGAGCGACGGGTAAGCAACCTTTCTTTATATATACCTTTTCCGGCGCGCGGAACCAAAGCATGTTTTCTCTCCTTTCTGCCACGGTTTTTATATTGATTAAGTGTTTTACGCCGACGTTTTCCGAAACGCTGTTGCCGCCCCAGGAGCCGCAACCGAGCGTAAGCGAGGGGGCGAGTTTGAAGTTATACAAATCGCCTATGCCGCCTTGCGAAGAGGGAGTGTTTACGAGGATACGGCAGGTCTTCATACGTGCCGCGAATTCGTCGAGTTTAGCCCTTTCGGTTACCGCGTTGAGGTAAATCGAAGAGGTATGACCGTAGCCGCCGTCCGCAATAAGTCTTTCGGCTTTAGAGAAGGCGTCCTGAATGTCTTCCGCCTTATACATGGCGAGAACGGGGGAAAGTTTTTCGTGGGCGAATTCTTCCGAAAGTTCCACGCTTTCGACTTCGCCTATAAGAATCTTCGTTCCTTCGGGAACTTTTACGTCGGCGAGTTCGGCGATTTTTACCGCTTTCTGACCGACGATTTTGGCGTTAAGCGCGCCGTTTATAATAATCGTTTTACGAACTTTTTCCGTTTCTTCGGGGTTGAGGAAATAGCATCCTCTTTCCGCAAATTCGGTTTTAACCGCGTCGTAGACGTTCTTGTGAACGATTACCGATTGTTCGGACGCGCAGATCATACCGTTATCGAACGTCTTGGAGTGAATTATCGAGTTGACCGCAAGTACGATGTCGGCGGTGTCGTCGATGATGGCGGGGGTGTTGCCGGCTCCTACGCCGAGCGCGGGTTTACCGGACGAATAAGCGGCTTTGACCATTCCCGGACCGCCGGTTGCAAGGATAATATCCGCCTCTTTCATCAAAAGGTTAGTCATTTCGAGAGAGGGAACGTCAACCCATTCTATAATGCCCTCGGGAGCGCCCGCCTTAACGGCGGCGTCGAGAACGACTTTCGCGGCGGCGATAGTCGATTTTTTGGCTCTCGGGTGGGGACTGATTATAATCGCGTTTCTCGTTTTCAAGGCGATCATCGTCTTGAAGATGGCTGTCGAAGTCGGGTTGGTCGTGGGGATAACCGCCGCGATAACGCCGAGAGGCTCCGCGATTTTCTTTACGCCGTAAGCCTTGTCTTCTTCGATGACGCCGCAGGTCTTCGTGTTCTTGTACGCGTTGTAAATATATTCCGCCGCGTAGTTGTTTTTGATTACCTTGTCTTCGACGACGCCCATTCCGGTTTCCTCAACCGCCATTTTGGCAAGGGGAATACGAGCCTGGTTCGCAGCGATGGCGGCAGCCTTAAAAATCTTGTCCACCTGTTCCTGCGTGTAGGTCGCGAATACGCGCTGAGCCGCTTTGACTCTTGCGATCGTCGCTTCCAACGCTTCTACGCCGTCGACTATTTGTCGTTCATTGTTTACCATAGTAACCTCCTGTATGTCGTAAAAATTTTAACCTGATTTATTTTGTAAATGCGCGAGAGAAAGCGCGAGATTTTCGTATTGCACGGTAACGCCGTCGGGAACCTTTATCGCCGTCGGAGAAAAACACCATATCGCTCTCACTCCGCCTTTTACCATCTCGTCCGCCGCGGATTGCGCCGCGCCTGCTGGGACGGTGAGTACGCCGAGTTCGACCTGATGTAACCTTATATAGGATTGAAGTTCGCTCATCGGAAGAACGTTTCCGCCGCATTTTTTATCGTCCACGTCGAACGCCTTCGAAACGATTAAACCGTATTCCGAAAAGCCGGGGTAGCCGAGAAGGGCGGTTCCGAGTTTACCCGCGCCTACTATAATAGCCTCTTTGTTCGGTTTAAGCGAAATCACGCGTTTTATGCTGACGACGAGATCTTTTACTTCGTATCCTACCTTGGGTTTACCTTTGCCGCAAACGGAAGCGAGATCTTTCCGTACCTGAACTTCGCCCAACGAAAGTTCTTTCGCCAGCGTCGTCGCCGAAATCGCCGTAACGGCGTCGGGCAGAGCGGTCAGGTATTTAAGATATGTCGGCAATCTGCCGAGCGTCGCCTTCGAAATCATTTGCTTCTCCCTTTTACGATCCGATTATATCATCTTATAAAATAAATGTCAAATGTTATTTCGTTATATCGGTACTGTATTTATCGATATAACCGGGTAAGATTGAAAAAATTCGGTAAATCGGCGTTGTTTACGCCGTAAAAATCATTGATTGTCGCCGAACAGGTCTCTTTTTACGCGGCAAAGTACGGTTATAAAATTTTTGTCGATGTCGGTAAGCGCGTAATCCTTTTTATATATAAGCACGTCTTTGTACACTTTTTGGTTTTCGGGGCAGGTTTTCTGTACCAGTCCGTACCGCCCGAGTGTTTGTTTCGAAACGGGCGAAGCCCACATAAAAGTATCCGCGTTTTTCGCCAGAAGTTCGAATTGACTTGCCCGCTCGAACACGAATATGCGGCGGGGAGTGTCGGGCAATTCTTCTTTTTTAACTTCGGATAACGGCAGCGACGGAACGTAAGGGTCGGCGTGCGCTATTTCCGTTTTATCGGCTAAATCGGCGAAAGTTATTTCTTCTTTCGAAGCGATCGACGAGTGTTCGTTCATGACGGGCTGATAGCGGAATTCGGTTATGAGTTCGTAAGAAAGCCCCTTGTTTTCGAGCATTTCTTTATAATATTCGTCGTAATGTTCGGCGTAGCGGATTATGCCCAGACGATAGTCCGCTTCGAGAATGTTCTTTATTGCGCGAAGGGCGTTCGTTTCCTTGTAGAAAACCTCGAATCCGCCGTCCGTCGGCAAAGAGAGCGAAAACGACGAAAAAGCCTCTCCGACGTAACTTGCGCGCGGTACCGAAATAGAGAATTTCTTTTTTTCGGCGAAGTCCGAGCGGAACATATTTTCCAACGTGTCGACCTGTTTCAATATGTTTTTCGCGTATTTAAGGAATTCTTCGCCCTGCGGCGATATTTTCACCCCGCGCGAAGACCTTTCGAAGATGTTTACGCCGAGCGACGATTCGAGTTCTTTTATACAACGGCTCAGATTGGACTGATCCATATAGAGTTTTTCCGCGGCTTTATTTATCGAGCCGCTGTTCGCGACTTCCGCCGCGTATTTCAAGTATTGTAAGTTCATATCGCCATAACTATAACATATGCGCTGCCCGTTTGTCAATTCACATTGAAAAATAATCCGATAATCTTAGCCTTCCCTATCGGGGAAGGTGGCGGCATAGCCGTCGGAAGAGGTCAAGCCGTATATTTTCCGTAAAAAACGAAATAAAAATTATTCGCTGTCAGGTAAAAATGCTTGACACCGATAAAATTATAGTGTATAATTTCGTTCGTAAAAGCGAAAAGGGTGAGTTATGGACGGCGTCTATTACAGCGAGTTGTTACAAATTTACGGCGGATTGCTTACCGAAAAACATAAATCGGTTGCCGAAGCGTATTATTCGCTCGATTTGTCGCTTGCCGAAATTGCGGAAGAAAACGGCGTTTCGCGACAGAGTGTGTCCGACGCGCTAGCGGCAACCCGCAAAAAACTCGATTTTTACGAAAAAAACCTTAAAATTTACTCTGCGAAACGCGAAATTAACGCAATAATAGACGGAGATGCGTCGGAAGAAATCAAACTGCAAATAATAAAAAATCTTGTCGGAGAAGTTTAATGGCGGTCTTTCAGGGATTATCCGAAAAACTTAATCACATATTTTCAAAACTTACCAAGCGCGGCAAACTCACCGAACTCGAAATAAAGCAAGCCATGCGCGAGGTTCGTATCGCTCTTTTAGAAGCCGACGTAAATTTGTCGGTCGCGAAAGACTTTATCGCCAGGGTAAGCGAAAAGGCGGTCGGGCAGGATATATTAAAGAGCCTTTCCCCCGCGCAGCAGGTTATCAAAATCGTAAACGAAGAGTTGACTGCTTTAATGGGCTCGTCCAACAGCAAACTTATCGTTTCGTCGTCGCTGCCGACGGTTATAATGATGTGCGGTCTGCAGGGCGCGGGCAAGACTACGCTTTGCGGAAAACTCGCATTGTATCTTAAAAAACAGGGTAAAAAGCCCTTGCTCGCAGCGTGCGACGTTTATCGTCCCGCCGCGATAGAACAGTTAAAGACGGTCGCGGGTAAAGTCGGGGTCGAAGTATTTGAAAAAGGGCAGATAAATCCCGTAAAAATTTCCGAAGAAGCGATAGAATACGCCAAGCGTTACGGCTTCGACACGGTAATCATAGATACCGCGGGCAGACTTCATATAGACGACGAGTTGATGAAAGAACTCGAAAACATCGTCAAGGCGGTAAGGGTAGACGAAATACTTCTCACCGTAGACTCCATGACCGGTCAGGACGCGGTCAACGTAGCCAAAACTTTCGACGAGAGATTGCCGCTTACGGGCGTGGTTTTAACCAAACTCGACGGCGATACGAGAGGCGGCGCGTGTCTTTCGATAAAGGCTGTAACGGGTAAACCGATCAAGTTTGCTTCGGTCGGCGAAAAACCCGAAGATTTAGAGCCGTTTTACCCCGACAGAATGGCGAGTCGTATTCTCGGTATGGGCGACGTGCTCTCGCTTATAGAAAAAGCGCAGGCATCGGTCGACGAAGAGCAAATGAAGAAAATGGAAAAGAAATTCCGCGAAAATTCGTTTACTCTCGACGATTATCTCTCGCAGTTCGATATGCTTAAAAACATGGGCGGCGCGAAAGGGCTTATGGAAATGCTTCCGCAGATGGGCGGCGGTATGAACAAAGTCAAAATTTCCGAAAAGGACGTGGACGAAAAGAGAATAGAGCGCACGAAAGCGATTATTCTTTCCATGACGAAAAAAGAGAGAAGAGATCCGTCCGTACTTAACTATTCGCGCAAAACGAGAATAGCGAAAGGCAGCGGAACGACCATACAGGAAGTAAATCAGTTGCTTAAGCAGTTCGATCAGACTAAGCAGATGATGAAGATGATGAAAGGCAAACGCGGCAGAGGCATGATGCCGTTTTGACGGGCAACGGAATAAAAATATGCGAAAATCGCGCTATAAAGCGGTTTATATAAAACAGTTATTTTTGAACGGAGGATATAACAATGGCAGTAAAAATGAGATTGACCAGACTCGGCGACAAGAAGTCCCCTACTTATCGTATCGTAGTCGTTGACAGCAGAAAGGCTCGCGACGGCGAATATATCGATAAAATCGGACACTACAACCCGACGACTACCCCTGCGGAAATCGTTATCGATAACGATAAAGCCAAAGATTGGCTTGCCAAAGGCGTTCAGCCCACGGAAACCGTAAGAGCGCTTCTTCTTAACGCCGGTGTGATCGAAAAGTCGGACAAATTGTCCCCCTCGAAGACCAACCCCAAGAAAAAGAAGAAATAATTTTTGAGTAAATTATTTATCGCGTAAAGCGGAACAGGAGGTCGATATTATGACGGATTTAATTCGTTACGTCGTCGAGCAGTTTGCCGAACACCCCGAACTTGCGGAATATAAAACCGAAGAACGCGGAAATTCGGTAACGGTTACCGTTTATCTCACGGAAGACGACATGGGTAAAGTTATCGGTCGACAGGGTAAGATAGCCAAAGCGCTTCGCACGCTCGTAAAGGCTGCAACCCCGCGCGGCGGAAAGAGATACAACGTAGAAATCAAGGGCAAGACCGAATAAGTCTTGACGGACTTGCGGTCGCGGCTTCAACTCGCGACCGCATTTTCGTATCGTCCTTATTGAATCTTTGCGACTACCGCGGATGATACGCCTGTCATTCTGAGGCGAAGCCGAAGAATCTCCCGGAAGGGTGGATTTTGACTGTTGTCATTGCGAGCGTAGCGTGGCAATCCCCGCAATAAACGTCGGAGCGGCTGTCTGGTCGCCCGTACTCTCGGAAGGGTGAATTACTGCGGAGCGCATACTGCACTGTCGTAGCCTTCCCTATGGCGGCGTAGCCGTCGGAAGAGGTCAAAAAGAAAAATTATTCATTCCTGTATTATGGATAAAAACCTTAAAATCGAAATAGGCGCGGTCGCGAAACCGCAAGGCATTAAAGGCGAACTTAAAGTCCGCCTTTTCGCCGACGATTTCGCGAGCGTTAAAGATATAAAAACGGTCGAGATAAACTCGATCGATTACTCCGTCGAATCTTTCAGATCGGCGGGCGGAGAAGAAGCGATTCTTAAACTCGCGGGGGTGGGCGACAGAAATTTCGCGGAAACCCTCCGTCAAAAAGAAGTTTACGCTTATAAAAACGAAATCAACGTCAAAAAGGGCAATTACTTTATTTCGGACGTGCTGGGCAGCAAACTTTACCTTTCAAGCGGTAAAGAAATGGGCGAAATTCACGATATCGTCAGCGGAAACGTCGATTATTATTACGTTTCCACCGCCGAGGGCGAAGCGGTCTTCCCCATGCTTAAAACTCTTCTCGTCGAAATAGACGTAGAAAATAAAAAGGTCGTTGTAGACGCCAAAAAATTCACGGAGGTCGTAATGTATGAGAATTGACATTTTAACTCTTTTCCCCGATATGTTCGCGCCTTTGAAAGAGAGCATTATCGGCAGAGCAACCAAAGACGGAAAAGTCGAAATATACGTTACCGATATACGCGATTACAGCGAAGACAAACACCTGAAATGCGACGATTATCCTTTCGGCGGCGGCGCGGGCATGCTTATGATGCCGCAACCCATCGCTTCGGCGGTTGACGCAATCGACCCCGACAGAAAGGCGTATAGGGTATATATGTCGCCCAAGGGAAAGCGTTTCGAGCAGAAAGATATAAAAAAACTCCTTAAATACGACCGACTTATTTTCCTTTGCGGACATTACGAAGGCGTAGATCAGCGCGTGCTTGACGGTTATTTCGACGGCGAAATTTCAATCGGCGATTACGTGCTTACGGGCGGAGAACTCCCCGCAATGGTCGTAACCGACGCTATCTGCCGCTACGTAGACGGAGTTATCGCGGGCGACAGCCTTAAAGACGAAAGTTTTACGGATAATCTTCTCGAATATCCGCAATACACCCGCCCTGCAGAATTCAAGGGAGAAAAAGTTCCCGAAATTCTGCTTTCGGGCAATCATAAACTCGTGGATAAATGGCGGCTCGAAGAAGCCGAACGGCTTACCAAAGAAAAACGCCCCGATATGTACCGTAAGTATATCAGAGCGAAGCAGAAAGCCGAAGAAAAAGAAAGAGAAGAAAAACGCAGGCAAAAAGCGGCGCGCCGCGCGGCGAAACTCGCCGGATACGACGACGAAAGGTAAAGATACGAAATGGATATTCAGCGGATACAATGGTTTCCGGGGCACATGACCAAAGCCCTTCGTAAAACCGAAGAAGACATAAAACTTTGCGACGGGGTTATCTACGTTCTGGACGCCCGCGCCCCTTTCGCGTGTTTCAACCCCAAACTTTCGGCAATATTCAAAAACAAACCCGTGGTGTATTGCGTAAACAAATGCGACACGATTTCTTCGGGTTCGCTTTCGCTTATCTGCGAAGAATTAAAACGTCGCGGCTTAACGTACGAAACCACCGACGGACTGTCTAAAAAAGATACGGCAAAACTCAAAGCGGCTTGCGCCAAGGTTATGAGCGAACGTATAGAACGAGATAAACAAAAGGGCGTAAAACGCACTCTTCGCTTTATGGTGGCGGGTATTCCTAATACGGGTAAATCCACCATAATCAATACGATTTCGGGCGGGAAACGCGCCGAAACGGGCGATAAAGCGGGCGTAACCCGCGCCAATAAATGGGTAAGAATGGGCGATTTCGAACTTCTCGATACTCCCGGCACGACTTCGCCGAGTTTCGAAAATCAGGCTTACGCGAAGCACCTTGCTTATATCGGCTCGCTTAACGACGAAGTTCTCGACACCGAGGGGCTTGCGCTCGAACTCATAAAAGAGTTAAGCGTAATCGCGCCCGAAAAATTCAAAGAAAAATATTCGCTCGAAACGCTCGACAAAGAGCCTCTCGGACTTTTCGACGATATATGTAAACGTCGCGGGTTTATTCTTAGGGGCGGCGTAAGCGATTATACTCGTTGCGCGAAAGCGGTGATAGACGATTTTCGTAAGCAACGCATAGGAAAAATCTGTTTAGAGGAAAGACCGTGAAAACAAAAGTAAACGTTAAAGAAAAAGCGGATTTCGACGTCGAAAAATCGGGCGGAGCGAAATATATCGCGGGTATAGACGAAGTGGGCAGGGGTCCGCTTGCAGGTCCCGTCGTATGCGCGGCGGTTATATTGCCTTACGACGGCGAAATTATCGACGGTATAAACGACAGCAAAAAGGTGAGCGAAAAAAAACGCGAATTGCTCGATAAACTCATTCGCGAAAAGGCGATCGCGGTGTCGGTCGCGCAAATCGAACCCGACGAAATCGACGAACTCAACATTTTAAGGGCGACCGAAAAATGTATGAAAGCGGCGGCAGAAGGGTTGAGCGTAAAACCCGACGTCGTACTCGTAGACGCGCTCGTGCCCGATCTGCCGTATAAAACTATCGGCATAATCAAGGGCGACGAGCAGAGTTACGCGATAGGCGCGGCTTCTATCGTCGCAAAGGTGTACAGGGATAATCTGATGCGTGAATACGATAAAATCTATCCCGAATACGGCTTTGAAAAGAATAAAGGTTACGGAACGAAAGAACATATCGACGCGTTAAAGGAGAACGGATTTTGCAGAATTCACAGAAAGACTTTCATAAAAAACTTCTCGGCAGACAAGGCGAGAGAGCCGTTCTGAAATATATGATCAATCTCGGTTTTTCGCTCGTCGAAAAGAACTATAAAACGCCGTACGGCGAAGCCGACCTGGTTATGAAAAAAGACGGTTCGACTTATTTTATAGAAGTAAAAACCCGTTCGGGAACGCTGTTCGGCGATCCGAAAGACGCGGTTGACAAAAAGAAAATACAAAAGTACGGTAAAATATCCGAATACTACCTTCAGAGCCACGAAGACGAGGATATACGCTTTTGCGTGGCAGAAGTATTGAATGGCGAAATAAACGTCTTATACGACGCTTTTTGAAAATACGAAAATGGAAATTTGCGTAACCTCCGCTTCTGGTATAGAGGCGGTAACCAAAAGAGAATTATACAAAATAATCGGCAAAGAAGACCTGTCTGCGATTAACGGAAGAATAAAATTCGATGGCGACGAAAGCGACGTCGCGAAGTGTAACTTAAATCTCCGTACGGGCAACAGGGTAGAGATAGTCCTTGGCGGTTTCAAAGCCGAAACTTTCGACGATCTGTTCGAGGGGATAAAAGCGATACCGTTCGAAGAATATATCAGCCGCGACGGCAAAATAATCGTCAACGCGAAAAGCGTGCAAAGTAAACTTTTCGCGTACAGCGCGATACAGTCGGTATCGAAAAAAGCGATTTGCGAAAGGCTCTGCAAAAAGTTCGGCGTAAACGAACTTAACGAAAGCGGAGCGAGATATAAAATCGAAGTCGCCGCATTGAAAGACTACGTTACCGTAACTCTCGATACTTCGGGCGACGGGCTTCACAGACGCGGTTACCGAGGGCTGGTCGGCGAAGCGCCTCTCAAAGAAACGCTTGCGGCGGCGCTCGTCGGACTTTCGGTGTGGAATAAATCGCGCCCGCTTGCAGATCTGTTCTGCGGTACGGGAACGATCCCGATTGAGGCGTGTATGATTGCCCTCAATATCCCGGCGGGGCTTAACCGCGGTTTCGATTTTCAAAACTGGAAGTGCTTCGATAAAAAGATTTTCGACCGCGCCGCGGAAGAAGCAAAAGCGAATATCGTAACCGACGCCGATTTGCGGATAAGCGGTTTCGATATAGACGATAAGCAACTTAAACTTGCAAGAAAGCACGCCGAACTTGCGGGCGTTGACAAGTATATACATTTTCAACGCGCCGATATGCGCGATTTTTCGTCGAGATTTTCTCACGGCGTGATTATAAGCAATCCGCCCTATGGCGAAAGATTGTCCGACAGGAAAGAAGTCGAAAAACTCTACCGCGATTACGGCAAAAAAGTCGCTTCGCTTGACGATTGGTGTGCGTACACGCTTACCCCCGTTGACGATTTCGAAAGACTTTTCGGCAAAAAGGCGGATAAAAAGCGTAAGATATACAACGGAAAAATCGAATGTTGCTATTATTCTCATCTCGCTCCGCCCCCGAAAAAGCAATAAGTCCGGCAATACGCGGCGATCCCGTAGCCGGGCGGCGGACGTCATACCGCGTTTATATTCAACTTTCCCGATACGAAAAAGTATAAAACCCCGTCCGGCTGTTCAAAATAGTCGAAGGGGGTATTTTTATGAGTAAAAAGAAAAAACACCCGGTCAGGAAAATGACCGAAGAAGACTACGAAAACTATATTATGTCGCTTAAAGACGAAAAACCGACCGAAGCAATCGCTCCCGAAAAAGAAAAATAAAACGAAAATTGCCGTATATCGGAAAATCTGACGCAATCTATTGATTTTTCTGCGAAAAAGTGGTATAATTCTTACGTCACTTACATTTAACCGTATTGTAGCGGTTCCGGAGAAAAACATGATAGAGATCGTCGAAGCGAAAACCAGATCGCAAATGAAAAAATTCGCGACGTTTCCCCTTAAATTGTATAAGGGCAACCCTTATTACGTACCGTCGTTCACCCACGACGAGCGGAACGTCAAAAATACGAAAGTGAATTTTGCCGCCGTCGGGTGCGATGTCAGATGTTTTCTGGCGTATAAAGACGGAAAACTCGCGGGCAGGATAGCAGGCATTATAGTACGCGCCTCCAACGAAAAATTCGGCGAAAAACGCATAAGGTTTTCACGGTTCGATTTTATCGAAGACAAAGACGTGGCGGCTGCGCTTCTCGGCGCAGTTGCCGATTTCGGAAGAGAAAACGGAATGACCGAAATGCACGGCCCGTGGGGCTTCAACGACACCGACAGAGAAGGTATGCTTACGGTCGGTTTCGATATGATTTCGACTTACGCCACGAACTACAATTACGAATATTATCCTCGTATCATGGAAGAACTCGGATACAAAAAAGAGAGCGAATGGGTGGAACTTAAATTCGATATTTCCGAATACGACGAAAAGTACGGTAAGGTCAGCGAACTCGTTGCAAGGCGTTCGGGGTTTAAGGAACTCGCGGATCATTTGTCGGTAAAGCAGATAGTAAAGATTTACGGTGATAAATTTTTCGATTGCTATAACGCCGCGTATAAAGATCTGGACTGTTATATCGAGATAAAGGGCGACGCCAAAAAGAACGTTCTGCAACAATTTGCCACCGTGATAAACAAAGATTATCTGTCCGTCGTCGTAGACGAAAAGACGGATAAAGTCGTTGCTTTCGGCGTGGCTATCCCGTCTATCGGACACGTCTTAAACAAACATAAAGGGGCGACTCTCACGAGCGTTCCGGGGCTTCTGAAAGCGATAAAGCATCCCGTCGCGCTCGAACTTACGCTTATCGGCGTAACGCCGTCCTGCCGCAATACCGGCGTTACCGCCATGATAATGGATAGAATGTGGAAAAACGTAATTAAAAACGGCGTAAAGACCGTAGTCGGTAACCCGATGCTTACGACCAACGTAAAAATTCTGGCGCAGTGGAAGTCCGTCCCGCACGAGATAATCAAACGCCGTCAGACCTATATAACCGAAATTTAATCGGGGCGTTCCCGTAAAGAACGACGTAAAAGCGACCTTACGTGTCGCTTTTTTTTGTACGTTTTATATATTTATATATAAAAACGTTTGGAATTTGACGAAATTTATGTTAAAATACTGTCGTATATAATTTTCGGAGAACGTAAGTTATGGAAAAAAGAATCGCAATAAAAACGCTTTACGAAAAAAGCGATGAATTCGGCGGCAAAGCCGTTACCGTAAAGGGCTGGGCGCGTACCGTCCGCGACGGCAAAGAGTTCGGGTTTATCGACCTTAACGACGGAAGTTCGTTCAAGGGCGTGCAGATCGTTTTCGAAAGGGCAAACCTTGAAAATTACGACGAAATCGCCCGTCAGAACGTAGGCGCATCGCTTACGGTAAAAGGTACGCTCGTTTTGACGCCCGAAGCCAAACAACCGTTTGAAATCAAGGCGAACAAGATAACGGTCGAAGGGACTTCTTCGCCCGACTATCCTTTGCAGAAGAAAAGACACTCGCTCGAATATCTGCGCGAAATCGCGTATCTTCGTCCGAGAACGAACACTTTCGGGGCGGTATTCCGCATAAGGAGCGAAGCGGCTTTCGCGATACACGAATTTTTCAATTCCCGCGGGTTCGTATACGTACACACTCCGCTCATAACGGGCAGCGATTGCGAAGGCGCCGGGGCGATGTTTCAGGTTACGACTCTTCCGCTGGCAGACGTACCCGTGAAAGACGGCAAGGTAGACTATACGCAGGACTTTTTCGGTAAACAAGCCTCACTTACGGTTTCGGGGCAACTTTCCGCCGAAGCCTACGCCATGGCGTTCGGAAGCGTGTATACTTTCGGACCCACTTTCAGGGCGGAAAAGTCCAACACCACGAGACACGCGGCGGAATTCTGGATGATTGAACCCGAAATGGCGTTTGCGGACCTTTCCGACGATATGGACGTTGCCGAAGCGATGGTAAAACATATAATCCGCCACGTCATGAAAACGTGTCCCGACGAACTCGCGTTCCTTAACTCTTTCGTCGATAAAGGGCTTCTGGACAGGCTCAACAACGTTGAAAGCAACGAATTCGTAAGGCTTCCTTACACCGAAGCGATCAAAATACTCGAACCCGTCAAAGACAAGTTTGAATTCCCCGTGTACTGGGGTTGCGATTTGCAGAGCGAACACGAGAGATATCTCACCGAACAGGTTTACGGCAAACCCGTGTTCCTTACCGACTATCCCAAGGAAATCAAGGCGTTTTACATGCGCCTTAACGACGACGGAAAGACCGTCGCGGCGGCGGACCTGCTCGTTCCGGGCATCGGCGAACTTATCGGCGGCAGTCAGAGAGAAGAGCGTTACGACGTGTTGGTAAACAGAATAAAAGAACTCGGCATGAAACCCGAAGATTACGACTGGTATCTGAATCTTCGTAAATACGGCGGCGTAACCCACTCGGGGTTCGGGCTCGGTTTCGAAAGAATGATAATGTACCTTACCGGTATAGGCAATATCCGCGACGTAATACCGTTCCCCCGTACCGTCGGCAACCTCGAATATTGAGATCCCGGAAGGGCGGTTTTCCGCGGAGCGGACAGTTAAAAACGAAAGGCAAACAAATAACGATTCAGGAAGGCTATCGTGAAGATAATAATAGACGCTTACGGCGGAGATAATTCGCCCGGCGAAATAGTAAAAGGCGCGCTTGCCGCGCTCAAAGAAAAAGAAAATTTCGACATCGTGCTGGTCGGCAAAGAGGGCGGAATAAAAAGCGTTCTCGCCGAAGAAGAGTACGATATGCTCCGCGTTTCGGTGGTCGACGCAGACGAGGTTATCGGTTGCGACGAAACTCCTACGGAGGCTATCCGTAAAAAACCGGATTCGTCTGTCGTGAAGTGCGTCAGACTTCTTAAAGACGACGAAAATGCGGAGGCGTTCGTTTCGGCAGGCTCTACGGGAGCCGTTTTAACGGCTGCGGTACTTCTTTCGCCGAGAATAAAAGGTGTGAACAGACCGGCGCTCGCCCCGCTTTTCCCGAATATGAAAGGCGGCGAAACTCTGTTTCTGGACTGCGGCGCCAACGCCGATTGCAAGCCGATAAATCTTCAACAGTTTGCGGTTATGGGCAGCGTGTATATGAATCAGGTAAAGGGCGTAAAACAGCCTAAGGTCGCGTTGCTTTCAAACGGCACGGAAGACGCCAAGGGCAACGCTCTTACCAAAGAAGCGTTCGTCCTGCTCAAAAACACCCCGTCCGTGAACTTCGTCGGCAATATGGAAGCGAGGGATATTCTTTCGGGCGAGTACGACGTGGTGGTAACCGACGGTTTTTACGGCAACATCGCTCTTAAATCGATGGAAGGCATGGTGTCGTGCATATTCTCCGAATTAAAAACGCAGATTTACTCTTCGTTCAAGGGTAAAATCGGCGGTATGCTTCTTAAAAAATCTTTCAAAAAGGTCAAAGACAGACTCGATTACAATAAAAAAGGCGGAGCGTTGCTTCTCGGTATGAAAAAGACGGTAGTCAAAGCGCACGGATCGTCCAAAGCGGAAGCATTCAAAAACGCGGTTCTTCAGGCTTACGAGTGTTCTTCGTTGGACGTCTCCGAAAAGATTTCCGAAGAGATAGCCGCATTAAGCGGTGAAAGCGTATGATATTCGACGTAGCCTCATGCGAAGAGATAATCGGTTTTTCGTTCAAGGATAAAAACCTGCTTCGCCAATGTTTTACTCACGCTTCGTATACGCACGAGCATCCGTCTTTTCAAAATAACGAAAGGCTCGAATTTTTCGGGGACGCCGTTCTCGGCTATTGCGTTTCGGAGTATCTTTATAAGAATTACCCGAATTCCGACGAAGGCGCGCTTACCGAAATCAAACAAAGTCTGGTTTCGCATAAACCGCTTTCCGAAGCGATTCAGAGGCTCGGTTTAGACGAGTACGTTCTGTACGGCGAGGGCGAAAGGAAAAATCTCAAAAACCACTCCGCGGCGTGCGAAAATCTTTTTGAAGCCATAGTGGCGGGTATATACCTCGACGAAGACGGCGGGCTTGAAGAGGCGAAAAGGTTCATCTTCGACGAACTTTCGCCGTTGTTTCCTAAAACCGCCCCCGAAAGAGCGACGAAAAAATCCGAAAAACGAACGCCGGTAAAAGATCCGAAAAATCTTTTGCAGGAATACGTTCAGAAATATAAAAAAGGCAAAATAGAGTATATCGTCAAAGGTCGAAAAGGGCCGGATCACAATCCGACCTTCGTCGTATCTTTGGAGGTGGACGGAAAAGAGATTGCCGAAGCGGAAGGCAATTCCAAAAAAGAAGCCGAAAAGATATGCGCCGAAAAAGGGTTGAAAACTCTTCAGACGAAGCAGAAATCTTCCGCGGCGCAAGGCGCAAAACCGCTCGCAGTCAAATCCGCAGGAAAAACGAATAAGCCGAAAGGCGAATTCAAAGCAAAAAGCGGTAAAACCGCCGCAAAAAAAAGAACTAACAAGGAGTAACAAGTGGATTTCAAAAAGGTTGAACTTATCGGTTTCAAATCCTTTGCCGATAAACAAGAAATCAGATTCGATAACGGCGTTACCTGTATAGTCGGTCCCAACGGTTGCGGAAAGAGTAACGTTGCGGACGCCATCAGGTGGGTGCTCGGCGAAATGTCCGCCAAGACCATGCGCGGAACGAGCATGCAAGACGTTATCTTCAACGGTACGCAGAACAGAAAGTCGCTTTCTTACTGCGAAGTTTCGCTGACCTTCGACAATACCGGTCGTATTTTCAAGAATTACGACGTCGACGAGGTTGTGTTCACGCGTAAACTTTTCCGTTCGGGCGAAAGCGAATATTATATCAACAAAACGCAGGCAAGACTTCGCGACATAGTAGACGCGTTACACGAATGCGGCGTAAGCAAAGAGGGTTACACGATTATCGGTCAGGGTAAAGTCGCGGAAATTCTGTCGTCGAAACCCGAAGACCGCCGCGCTATCTTCGAAGAGGCGGTAGGCATCGCCAAGACCAAAGCAAAAAGGCTGGAAACCATGCGTAAACTCGACAGAACGCGCGATAATATCAGCCGTATAGTCGATATAACGACCGAACTCGAAAGGCAGATCGAGCCGCTTACCAAACAGGCGGAAAAGACGAGAACTTACAACGCTTTGAGCGAACAACTCAAATTCAACGAAGTCAATCAATTTCTTTACAAGAGCGAACACGCGCAGGAAGAGAAAGACCGTGTGGCGGGCAGAATCGCCGAAATAAACGCCGAAATCGAGGGCAGAAACGCCGAACTCGAACGGGCGATAAAAGACTACGACGAGCATATTCTGCTTATCGCGCAGGCCGACGAGTACGTCAAGGCGATAAACGAGCAACTCATCGAAAAGAGCGCGGAATACGAACGTCAATCGGGCACGGCGAATCTTTACAAAGAAAAAATCAGTTATTTCAGGAGCGAAATCGAAAGGCTTAAAGCCGAAACGGAAGCGGCAAAAAAACGCATTATCGAACTTGCCGAAAAAGCGCAGGAAAGACGCGATCACGCGGCTTCGCTTAAACGAGAGAACGTCGAACTCAACGGCAGGTCGGCTAAAATAAGCGCGGAACTTGCCGAAGTGGTCGCTATAATCACCGAGGGCGAACTCAAAGCCGAAACGGCGAGAAGGGCGCTTATGGAAAGCGTCGAGTCGCTCGCCGACATCAAACAGAACATAGGTTCTTTGACGGCGGAAAAGGGCGCGCTTGCGGAAAAAGAGCAGGAAACTCTCGATAAAACCGCCGCGACCATAGCCCGTAAAGAGGCGCTCGAAAACGACAAAAAAGCCAAAGAGGAACAACTCGTCCGCGTTGAAAAACAGGCGCAGAGAACCAAAGACGAGATAAGGGACGCCGAAAACGATATTACCACCACAAACAAGGTTATATCCGAAATCAATTCCAAACTCTATTCTCTCAACGCCCAAATATCTTCGCTCGAATCGAATAAAAAGGTCTATCAGAATCTTAAAGAGAGTTACGGCGGATATTCCGACGCGGTAAAGCGTCTGATGCAGGCGTGCAAGCAAAACGACGAACTCGGCAGACGCAGCAAAGGCGTGGTCGCGAACGCCATTCATACCGAAGCGAAATACGAACTCGCCATAGAAACCGCGCTCGGCGGAGCGGCGCAGAATATCGTAACCGCCACCCCCGACGACGCTCAGGCGCTTATGAACTTTATGAAGAGAAACGAACTCGGCAGAGCGACTTTCCTTCCGATAACGTCCATAAAGCCTCGCGGCGAAGGCTCAGAAATCCGCAGGGCGCTCTCGGATCGCGGCGCGTTGGGGCTTGCCCGCGAACTGGTTAAATACGACGATTATTACGATAAAATCGTTTCGTTCCTTCTCGGCAACACGTTGATCGTGGACGATCTCGAAAACGGTAAGACGATAGCGCAGCGCTACGGCTTCGCGTTCAAAATAGTTACGCTCGACGGCGACGTTCTCGCGTCCAACGGCTCGATGACGGGCGGTTCGCGCCGTCAGACGACTTCGGGTTTCCTTTCGATGGACAGAAAAATGGAAGACATCGGCAAGGACGTTCAGGCGAAAAAAGAGCGTATGACGATGTACGAGAACGATAAAAAGCAACTCGAAAGTCAGGTCGAAGAGCAGAGAAACGAACTCGGAAATCTCAATACTAAATTACAGGAACTCCGTCAGGAAGCGGTCGCTTTAAGAGAGCAGATTTCGGCGAACGACGGAATGATCGCCGATTACGAAACGGAAATCAACACCCTTAAAAACACGGCGGCGTACATCCGCGCCAAACTCAACGAAATCGGCGAAAAATTCACCGCGGTGGAAGAGGGCAACAAAGCCGAAGAAGAGAGAAAGTCTTCCGCATCGTTCGACGAAGAAAAACATCGCGAGATGTTCGACGAATACAGAAAGAAGCGCGAGGCTCTTACCGCCGAAAACGCGGAAGTAAGAACCAGACTTTCGTTCATCGAAGGCGAAATCAAAAAAGCCGAACTCGAAGCCGATCAGGCTCTCGAAGAAAAGGCGGAAAACGAAAATCTCGTTCGCAGAAACGAAGAAAGTATGCAGACGGATAACGTTACGATGAACAGGTTTATCGACGAGTGCGAAAAAGTCGCCCTTACCGAAACCCAGCAGGAAGTGCTTAACACTCTCCGCGACAAGCGCGCCTCTATGGAGAAAAAGAAAGACTCTCTTAACGAACAGGTCAAGCAGGATAATCTTACGCGCGACGCTCTGACGGCAGAAATCAATAAACTTACCGAAAGCCGCTACGGCGAAGAAAACGGTCTTGCGAAAATCGACGCCGAACTCGAATTTTTGGGTCAACGCGTCCTCGAAGAATACGGGCTCGATTACGAAGCCGCGCTTCCGCTTAAATCCGACGTTTACGTCAATGCCGACGGCGAAGAAGAAATCAAACGCTTAAAGCGAAGAATCAACGCGCTCGGCGCGGTCAATCCCAACGCCATCGAAGACTTCGAAGCAGTCAACGAAAGGTATACGGAAATGGCTACCCAACGCGACGACCTGATGAAAGCCGAAGACGACTTAAAAGAAGTCATCACTCAACTTACTACCGAAATGAGTACCAAGTTCGCGGTTGGTTTTGCCAAAATCCGTCAGAACTTTTCGAGAATATTCAAAGAATTGTTCGGCGGCGGCAGCGCGGATTTGATTCTCGACGAAACCGATACCGACGATCCGCTCGAACAGGGCGTAGAAATCGTTGCAGAACCGCCGGGGAAGAAATTGCAGAAAATATCCCTTCTTTCGGGCGGCGAGATGGCTTTAACCGCTATCGCGATATTGTTTGCGATACTTAAACTTCGCCCGATGCCGTTCGTGGTTCTCGACGAAATCGAAGCGGCGCTCGACGACGCGAACGTAGAAAGATTCGCAAACTATATCAACAACTTCGCGCAGGATACGCAGTTCATAGTAATCACGCACAAAAAGGTTACCATGGAACACGCCGACGCTTTGTACGGCGTAACGATGCAGGAAAAAGGAGTTTCCAAGATCGTTTCCGTCAAACTTGCCGAAGTCGTAGACGAATTAGGTGCTTGATATGGGATTTTTCGGCAAAATCAAAGACGCCCTTAAAAAGACGAAAGAAGGGCTTGGCAATAAACTGCGCGTACTTTTCGCCCGCGATAAGATAGGCGAAGACTTTTACGACGATTTGCTCGACGCGCTTATCTCGTCCGATATTTCCGTTTCTACGGCGGACGAGATAGTCGAAAGCGTCCGCGATCGCATGATAGAAGAAAAGGTCAAGGATAAAGAAGTCGCGGTAGACGCGCTTCGCGACGCCCTTAAAGACTGTCTGAACAACGCCGACGAATTTGATTTCGAAACCCCCGTCGTATTTATGGTAATAGGCGTAAACGGAGTGGGTAAAACCACCTCGATAGGCAAATTGGCGCATAAATTCGTAGAGGAGGGTAAAAGCGTTACCATCGCGGCGGCGGACACTTTCCGCGCGGCGGCAAGCGATCAACTCGAAATATGGGCGAAGCGCGCGAAAGTCAAGATCGTTAAAAGCGAAGAGGGTAGCGATCCGTCTGCGGTCGTGTTCGACGCTCTCGCTTCCGTCAAGGCTCGCGGAACGGACGTGCTTATAATCGATACGGCGGGCAGACTTCATACCAAGTCCAACTTAATGGAAGAACTTCGTAAGATGTCGCGTATAGTCGAAAGAGAATATCCCGAAGCCGATTTCCGTAAACTTATCGCGCTCGACGCGACTACGGGGCAGAACGCTTTGAATCAGGTCGAAGTGTTCAACGAAGCGGTCGGCATCGACGGCGTAATTTTAACCAAACTCGACGGTACGGCAAAGGGCGGTTTTATCGTTACGCTTTGTAACGAATTGCAAGTTCCCGTCGCGTACGTGGGGGTTGGCGAAAAACTCGACGACATCGAAGATTTCGACGCAGACTCTTTCGTAGAAGGGATAATTTAACCGACGAAAAGACGGCGGGGCTGTCAAACGCGCCCCGAAGGTCGGACGAAAAACAAAAACGAAGTAAAACGCGGAAAACAGCCGGATATTTCGGCAGGTGGTCCGATTATAAAAAATACCGCGCGGTTGCAGTTAAACCTGCAATCGCGCGGTATTTTTATTGTCCGACGTACTATTCGGTAATTTTATAGGTGGGTACGAGTTTTTGCACGAGATATTTCATGCGGTCGGTTTCTTCGTAAGCCGCCGAATAAAGATCCTCCATATTTTTCCAGAAGTTCTCTTCGTCGAATTTAATCGGTTGGGCGATATTTATAAGTCCGTTCGCCGTTTTTTGTAAGCCTTCTTCGCTCATAAGGCGTTCTTCGTAGAGTTTTTCGCCCGGGCGAAGCCCCGTGCATACTATATCGATATCCACGCCGGGTTCGAGTCCCGATAACTTTATAAGGTTATAAGCAAGGTCGTAAATTCTGACGGGTTCTCCCATATCGAGTACGAAAATCTGACCGCCTTTCGCGTAAGCGCCCGCCTGTAAAACGAGTGAAACGGCTTCCGGAATGGTCATAAAATAACGAATGATGTCTTTGTGCGTAACGGTAACCGGTCCGCCTTCTTTGATTTGCTTTTTGAAAAGGGGAATAACCGAGCCGTTCGAGCCGAGTACGTTTCCGAAACGCACCGCGACGAATTTCGTGGTCGCGCTGTGCTTGCCTATAGTCTGAATTATCATTTCGCATATACGCTTGCTCGCGCCCATTACGTTGGTCGGATTTACTGCTTTGTCGGTGGAAATCTGTACGAAGGTTTCCGCGCCGTAAAGGTCGGCGTATCTCGCGACATTAAACGTTCCGAATACGTTATTTTTGATCGCTTCGTTCGGCGAGGTTTCCATCAGGGGTACGTGCTTATGCGCGGCGGCGTGAAAAACGATTTGCGGACGATACTTTTCAAACACGTCGCGGATTTTGCCCGCGTCGCGGATACTCGCTATCAAAGTGAGCAGATTCAGGTCTTTATGTTTGCGTTTGAGTTCCTGTTCTATATCGTAGGCGTTGTTCTCGTAAATATCGAGAATTATAAGTTGTTTGGGGTTATGCGTCGCTATCTGACGGCATAATTCGCTGCCGATAGAGCCCCCTCCGCCGGTAACGAGAACGACTTTGTTCTCGATATAACCGATTATTTCGTCGATATTGACTTGTACCTGCTCTCTTCCGAGTAAGTCCTGAATATCTACGTCGCGCAGGTTCGAAACCGAAATCTGACCGCTGACGAACTGATAAGTCGTTGGCAGAATTTTAACCGGGCAACCCGTTTCTCGGCAACGGCTCATTATCTTATTGAGTCTTTTTTTGCTGCAAGAAGGCATCGTTACGAAAATCTCGTCCACACGGTAACGAACGGCGTATTTTTTAATTTCGTAAGTAGAGCCCACCACTTTCACGCCGCATATAATTTTGCCTATTTTATCGACGCTGTCGTCTATAAGGCAGACGGGCTTGTAGTTGAATTTCGACGAGTGGTGAATTTCGTTAAGAAGGGTTGCGCAAGCCGAACCCGCGCCGACCAGCATTACGCGTTTCTGAGTTCTTGTGATACTCTTCGCAAAATACTTTCCGACGGAAAGTATTCTCGCGAAAAATCTTATAAAGCCGGTGGCGAAAAACGTTAAAACGGCAAGACAGGCAATCGTACCTGCGTTTATCGGTCTTCCGTAGGACGGACGGATCCAGTAGTATAAAACGTTGAGCGCGCTTACGCAAAGCACGCCGAAACCGAGTTTTAACGCTTCGATTATGCCGATATTCGACAATATAACGGAATACATTCCGAACAACGAGAAAAAGCCTACGGTAAGCAATACGTTACAAACGCACCATACTATAAGTTCTATCGTTATTTCGTAGTTGTCGAATCCTATGGTCATTATATACGCAAGACTTGCCGAAGCGAATACCGCCAGGGCGTCAAGCATTATCAACAATACGGTTTTTAATACGTCGTTTTGTCTGTTTTTCATCCGATGATCCTATCTTGATAGATATTAACTTTATAATAATACCACTAAATATACTTTATGTCAAACTTTAATTGATAATTTGCTCCGTTAAATTATATATTATAAACGTAGGAAAACGTTGAATGGAGATATTTTCGGCTGTCGTATCCGTTATCGGAGGGGTTGCGACGTTCGTTTACGGATTGAAATTATTGGGCGAGGGAACGGAAAAACTCGTCGGATATAAACTAAAAAAATTCGTCGCGGGTTGCGTCAGAAGACCTTTCGGCGGGTTTCTGGCGGGCGCTTCCGTAGCCGCGCTTACGCAAAGCAGCGCGGCGGTAACGATGGTCGCGGTCGGGCTTGCCGAAACGAAGGCAATTACTTTTTTGCAGTCCGCCCCCGTAATTATGGGCGCGAACGTCGGAACGACCGTAACGGCTCAGTTCGTGGCGATTTTCGGCCGGGGCGGCGAATATCGGGCGGCTATAGGGGCAATATCCGTTGCCGTCGGCGTGGGCGCTTGTTTTTTAGGTAAAAAAAGCGTTAAAACCGTCGGCGAATTGTTTGTCGGTTTCGGATTGACTATATCGGGGTTAACCGCTCTGTCGGGCAGGATAGACACGCTTAAACGGCTGCCTTTTTTAAGAATTTTCGGCGGCGTCGAAAATCCGTTAATGCTGCTGCTTACGGGCGTGGTCGTGGCTGCCGTTACGCAGAGTTCTTCCGCGATAACGGGTATTCTCATTACCTTTTCCGGCAACTCGATAACGGCGTTTTATAAAGCGATATTCATAATTCTCGGTTCTAACGTCGGCAGTTGCTTCGCCGTGATACTTTCGTCCTCCGATAAGTCTTTGCCCGCAAAAAAAGCGGCGGTTTTTAATCTCGTGTTCAATCTCTTCGGAGCGTTGGTATTCTTCCCGGTGTTAATCGCCTTAAAAAACGTTTTGCCCGTGATATTTCCGCACGCGGCGACGGATGCGGGGAGGGCTATGGCGGACTTTCATACATTGTTCAATTTAGCCGCTTCTTTGCTTGCGTTTCCGCTTCTGAAACCTCTTGCCGCCGTAACCGATAAACTTTCGGGCGGAAAAATTTACAAAAAAAAGAAAAACCGCGTTAAAAACGCTTGCATTTGAAGTTATTGTATGATAGAATATTATAGACTTCGCGCGGTCCTCCGACGAAAAAAGGTCGTGAACGCGTAGTAATACGGAGGTTTAAGTCATGAATATTATCGAACAAATCGAAAAAGAAAACTTGAAGAGCAGCGTTCCTTCTTTCAACGTAGGCGACACCGTTAAGGTTTCGTTCAAAGTTATCGAAGGTACCAAAGAGAGAATACAGGCTTTCGAAGGCATCGTAATCGCCAAGAGGAACAGCGGTATCAGAGAAACTTTCACCGTAAGAAGAGTATCCTACGGTATAGGCGTAGAAAGAACTTTCCCCCTTCATTCACCGAAGGTCGCCGACATCAAAGTCGTAAGAAAGGGTAAAGTCAGAAGGGCTAAACTCTATTATCTCCGCGATCTCACCGGTAAAGCCGCCAAGGTTCAGGAAATACTTTAATATCGACTTAAAATCAAAGCGTAAGCACGGGTTGCTTACGCTTTTTTGTCGTTACCGTAAAATTTTTTATCCGATGCCGGGCAAGAATGATACGAACCTTATTCAAGGTTAAGAATTTTGCCGAAATCGGCAATTTTCATTATATATATATTATGGATAGCGTAAAAATTTGTTTACAAACGCAAAAAATTAGTGTATAGTATAAAAGCGAAAATATGCTTCGAAACGACGATACGGCCGTTCGATACAGGAGAAATGATGCTTGCAAAAGACGTTGCGTTCGTAATATCGGGGTTAGACGGGGTTCCCGTAGACGTCGAAGTAGACGTAAATCCGGGGTTACACGCGTTTGAAGTCGTCGGGCTCCCCGACGCGGCGGTAAAAGAAAGCCGCGAAAGGGTGCGTTCGGCGATCAAAAACAGCGGTAAAAGGTTTCCGAATCACAGAATAACCGTCAATCTCGCTCCCGCCGAACTCAAAAAAGAGGGCGCGATGCTCGATCTTGCGATTGCGGTCGCTCTCGTAAAGTCCACCGGCGAAATCGGTTCGGCGGATATAGGAAGGGCGGTACTTCTCGGCGAACTTTCTCTCGACGGTAAGATAAGACCCGTAAACGGCATACTTCCCATGCTTATTTCTGCGAAACAACGCGGGTTCGAAGAAGTTATTATCCCCGCGGAAAACGCCAAAGAAGGCTCGTATATAAGCGGAATAACCATCAAAAAGGCAGAATCGTTGAAATCCGTGCTCGAATATCTCGAAGGCTACGGCGAACTCGAAACCGTCGAAGCGGTAGGCTACGACGAAATTTCGGACAAAGACGATTATAAAAACGATCTTAAATTCGTCAAAGGGCAGTACGTCGCCCGTCGCGCGCTCGAAATAGCCGTCAGCGGCAACCATAATATGCTTATGGTCGGTCCTCCGGGCGCAGGTAAAACCATGCTTGCGAAATGTATTCCGTCCATAATGCCGTCTATGAGTTTCGACGAAGCGCTCGAAACCACGAAAATTCACAGCGTGGCGGGTAAACTTTCGCGCGAAGAGGGTATAATAAGCAAACGCCCGTTCGTAACTCCCCACCATACCGCGAGCAACGTTTCCATGATAGGCGGCGGGTCGTCGGCAAAGCCGGGGCTTATAAGTCTGGCGCATAACGGCGTTCTGTTTTTAGACGAAATGCCGGAATATACCCGTTCGATGCTCGAATCTCTGCGACAGCCTCTCGAAGACAGAGTTATTACCGTTTCGAGAGCAAGACAGACTATATCTTACCCCGCGAGTTTTATGCTCGTAGGAAGTATGAATCCGTGTCCGTGCGGCTATTTCGGCGCGAAAAACGGGAAATGTACCTGTTCGCCCGTTCAGATTGCGAGATATAAATCGCGAATATCGGGTCCTCTTATGGACAGGGTTGACATAAGAATTACGGTAGACGCCGTAAAATACGACGAACTCACCGCTTCGGGCGAAGAAGAATCGAGCGAAGAAGTGAGAAAGCGGGTTGACGCGGCAAGGCAGATTCAACGCGAAAGATTTTCGGGCGACGGCATTTCGACCAACGCCGAAATGGGCGAAAGGGAACTGCGCAAATACTGCAGACTTTCGGCCGAATGTAACGAGATATTAAAGCGTTCGTTTATAAGCCTTAATCTTTCCGCCCGCGCGAGGGCGCGTATTATCAAGGTTGCCAGAACGATAGCCGATCTCGACTTTTCCGAAAATATCGAACCGAAACACTTGCTTGAAGCGATTAGTTACAGGAGCGACGAAACTTGAAACGACTTACTTTAAGGCAACGGGTATTCGTCTTTCTCGACTCTTTCGAAAAACTCGAATACAGGCGTAAAATCGAAATCGTCAGATTGTTTTCTTCGCCCGAAGAACTATTCTCCGGTGCCGATAAAATTACGAAATTCTTTGAAAAAAAAGGCGATTATAATTCGGTTGCGGCGGTGGTCGAAGCGTTGAAACGCCCCGACACGGCAGACGAAATGATAAATTCGTCGCTTGCGTTCGCCGACGGCGTTATATGTTTAGGCGACGAAGATTATCCCGAAGAACTCAAAAACACTCCCGTTCCGCCGCTGGCGTTGTATTATAAGGGCAATAAAGACTTGCTAAAAAGCGGAAGAACGCGTACGGGTATAGTAGGTTCGCGCAAGACTTTGCCGAGTTATCTCGAACTTGCGAAAACCGCGTCCGAAGCCATATCTTCGTCGGGTGAAATCGTCGTTACGGGCATAGCGGTCGGCGCGGATACCGCTGCGATTAACGGAGCGATAAAAAGCGGCAATATAATTTCGGTTTTTGCCGGCGGTATAGATTGCGTATACCCGCGTACTCAGACGAACATTGCCCAAGCAGTAGCGAAAAGCGGACTTATCATAACCGAATATCCCGCTAAAACGACTCCGAAAAATTACACTTATCCCGTTCGTAACCGCATTATAGCGGGGCTTTCGCGGGCGGTGTTGATAGTTTCGGGCGACGATAAAAGCGGAGCGAGATATACCGCGAATTACGCAGCCGATTACGGCAGAGAAGTTCTTGCGTTTCCTTACGCGCCGAACGTTTCTTACGGCGAACTCTGTAACGGGCTTATAAAGCAGGGCGCGACGCTCGTCGAAAACGCCGAAGACGTATGCGGAATACTCGGCATAGACAAAAAAGAAAAACAAGCGATTAGTTTAGAAGGCAACGAAGCGATAGTTTACGAGAGTATAAATCGCGGGGTGTGTTCGCCCGATAAAATAATCGAAGAAACGGGTTTGAAACCCTACGAAATTTCCGTGGCGATATCGATGCTCGAATTAAAAGGAGCAATCGTAAGAAACGGCTCGGAATACGAAATAACAAGATAACGGAGGCAAATATGCAACTTATTATAGTCGAATCGCCGTCCAAGGCGAAGACGATCGAAAAATATCTCGGCGGCAAATATAAAGTCGACGCGAGCGGCGGACACGTCCGCGACCTTCCCGAAAAGCGTATGGGCGTAAACGTAAGCAAGGATTTCGCTCCTAACTACGTTATCCCCGCCGATAAAAAAGCGGTTATCAAGCGGTTGCAGGAAAAAGTCGAAAAAGCCGATAAAGTTTATCTCGCAACCGACCCCGACCGTGAAGGTGAAGCGATAAGTTGGCACTTAAAAGAAGTTTTAGGTCTCGGCGACGACGCGCAGAGAATAGAATTCAACGAAATAAGCGAAAAGGCTATCCGCCACGCGCTCGAAAATCCCCGTACCATAAACTATAAACTCGTAGACTCCCAACAGGCGCGCCGTATTCTCGACCGTCTCGTCGGATACAAATTAAGTCCGCTTCTCTGCAAAAGAATCAAGAACGGACTTTCGGCGGGCAGAGTTCAATCGGTTGCGCTCCGTATCATAGTGGACAAAGAACGTGAAATCGAGGCGTTCGTACCGTCCGAGTACTGGCTCGTGTCGGCGGAATTCAACGTAAACGGAAAGAAGTTCCGCGCGTTGCTCGTCGAAAAGAACGGCAAAAAGTATAAACCCACGTGCGAAGCCGAAGCAAAAGAAGCCGAAAGAATTACGCTTTCTTCGGCGGTAACCGTTAAAGACGTAAAAACGTCGGTTGCTAAAAGTCCCGCGCCCGCGCCGTTCACTACGTCCACCATGCAGCAGGACGCTTCTTCAAAACTCAATATGTCGTCGCCCGTGTGCATGCAGGTCGCGCAACATCTTTACGAGGGCGTCGAAACCGAAAACGGACACGTTGCGCTCGTAACGTATATCAGAACGGATTCGGTAAGGGTATCGAAAGACGCTCAGAACGCCGCAAGGGCGTATATAGCCGAAAAATACGGCGACGGATACGTACCCGAAAAACCGAACTTTTTCAAAACCAAGAAAAACGCGCAGGACGCGCACGAAGCGATCCGCCCGATAGACCTTTCTCTGACTCCCGAAAAGGCGAAGACCTTCCTTGACAGAAATCATTATAATCTGTATAAACTCATATACGAGAGATTCGTCGCTTCGCAGATGAGCGCGGCCGAATACGGAGTTACTTCCGTTGCGGTGGAAGCGGGCGAATACACCTATAAGGCGAGCGGCAGAACGACGCTTTTCAAAGGTTTCACCGCCGTTTACGCCGATTTCAGAACGGAAGCGGAAGACGACGAAAGTATGGCTGCCGTTATACCCGAAGTCGAAAAAGGCGACGCGGCTACCGCATCCGACGTTAAAAAAGAGCAAAAATTTACCAAACCGCCGACGAGATACACCGAAGCGACGCTCGTCAAGGCTATGGAAGAAAAAGGAATAGGTCGTCCGTCGACTTACGCCACGATAATTTCTACGCTTCAGAAGAGAAAATACACTCAAAAGGAAGGTAAGTGCTTAAAGCCTGCCGCCGTCGCGTTCGAAATGACAGACACACTCGTGAAATATTTCCCCGACGTAATGGACGTATCGTTCACGGCGAATATGGAAGATCGCCTCGACGGAATCGAAAACGGCGAATATACCTGGCAGAGCGTACTCGAAGGTTTCTATCCGCATTTCGTAGAAGAACTCAACGTCGCCGCGAGCGACGATGACGAGCAGACCGATATCGTCTGCAAAAAGTGCGGCGAAGCGAATATGATTAAGCGCAGCGGTAGATACGGCAAATATCTCGTCTGCCCCAAATGTAAGGCGATAGAATCGCTCGACGTAGAAAGTTCCGACGAAATCTGCGATAAGTGCGGCGCGCCCATGGTATATAAAAACGGCAGGTACGGCAAATTCCTTGCCTGTTCAAATTACCCGGCGTGCAAGAATATAAAATCGCTTGATCAGACCGTTTCGACGGAAAAATGCGAAAAATGCGGCGGCGATATGGTCGTAAGAACCGGCAAATACGGCAAATATCTGCAATGCGTAAATTGTAAAGAAACCAAGAGTATGACCGAAAAGGCGGGTGTTTGCCCGGTCTGCGGAAAGCCGGCTCAGAAAATGGTTTCCAAGAAAGGCAAAGTATTCTACGGTTGTTCGGGCTACCCCGATTGCAACTTTATGAGTTGGGATATGCCGCTCGGCGAAAAATGCCCCAAGTGCGGCAGTTATATGGTGCTTGCCAAAGACGGGAAGACCAAAAAATGCTCGTCGAAAGAATGCGGCTACGTAGTTAAACCCGAAAAAGAGGATAAAAAACCGACCGATGAAAGATAAGATTACCGTCGTAGGAGGAGGACTTGCGGGGAGCGAAGCGGCTTATTATCTCGCGAAAAAGGGCTATAACGTCAGACTGACAGACATAAAGCCGAACGCCTACACGCCCGCGCATAAAAGCGCGGATTACGGCGAACTCGTATGTTCCAATTCGCTCAAAAGCAACGACGTATACGGCAACGCTTGCGGTACGCTCAAAGAAGAAATGCGTATTTTAGGCTCGTTCGTGATAGACTGTGCCGATAAATCGAGAGTTCCCGCAGGCGCGGCGCTCGCCGTAGACAGAAACGAATTTTCAAGGCTGATAACGCAAGGTCTGAAATCGCAGAAGAATATAGAATTTATAAGCGAAGAAGTCGATAAAATCGATTTAAGCGAAAACGTGATTATCGCCACCGGGCCGCTTACGACCCCTAAACTTTGCGAATTTATAAAAGGCATCACGGGCGACGGGTTTTACTTTTACGACGCCGCAGCCCCTATAATCGAGGGCGACAGCATAGACATGAGCGAAGCCTTTATCGCCGACAGATACGGCGAGGCGGGCAAGGGCGATTATATCAATTGCCCGATAGACAAAGAGGGATATAAGGCGTTTTATAAAGAGTTGATAACCGCAAAACGCGTCGAACTTCACGACTTTGAGAATATGAAAGTATTCGAAGGCTGCATGCCCGTAGAAGTCATGGCGGAGCGTGGCGAAGACACCCTTCGATTCGGACCGTTAAAGCCCGCCGGGCTCGACGATCCGCGCACCGGCAGATGGCCGTACGCGTGTATGCAACTTCGCAAAGAAGACGAACACGGCGAGAGATACAATATAGTCGGGTTTCAGACCAATTTGCTGTTTCCCGAACAAAAGAGAGTTTTCTCTATGTTTCCCGCGCTTAAAAACGCCGAGTTTCTGCGTTACGGTGTAATGCACAAAAATACGTATATCAACGCTCCGAAAGTGTTGAACGCGGATTTTTCGATGAAGCAGCACCCAACCGTATATTTCGCGGGGCAGATTACGGGAGTAGAAGGCTACGTCGAAAGTACGGCGAGCGGACTCGTCGCAGCGATAAATTTAGACAGAAGACTTTGCGGAAAAGAACCGCTTGCATTAACGAGCGAAACGGTAATAGGCGCGCTTGCGAATTACGTGGCAACGCCGAATAGCGATTTTCAGCCGATGAACGCCAACTACGGCGTTTTGAAACCGCTTTTAACGAAGCCTAAAAAGAAAGCCGATAAAAAGAGATTACTTTCCGAAAGGGCGATAGAAAAGATTAAAGAGATAAAGGAGAGTTTATGAGCAACATAGAATTTCACGGCACTACTATTTGCGCCGTAAAGAAAAACGGAGTTACCGCCATCGCGGGAGACGGACAAGTTACCATGGGCGAAAGCGTGGTATTCAAAAGCACCGCGGTAAAGGTAAGAAGAATATATAACGGCAAAGTCATAACCGGTTTTGCGGGAACCGTTTCCGACGCGTTTTCGCTCTGCGAAAGATTAGAAGCGATGCTCAATAAGTACGCGGGCAATCTTGAAAGAAGCGCGGTCGAACTCGCCGAACAATGGCGAAGGGATCAGGTCGGCAGAAAACTCGAAGCGATGCTCATATGCGCCGACGAGAACAGTCTGCTCATTCTTTCGGGGACGGGTGAAGTCATGACCCCCGACGGCGGCGTATGCGCTATCGGCAGCGGCGGCAACTATGCGCTCGCGGCGGCAAGAGCCTTGTACGACGAAACCGATTATTCTGCGGAAGAAATAGCGACGAAGGCGCTTAAAATCGCAAGTAAAATCTGCGTTTACACCAACGACAACATAAGATGCGAAACAGTGGGAGGCGAAAAGAAATGAATTTAACTCCGAGAGCGACCGTAAAAGAACTCGATAAATACATCGTCGGTCAGAACGACGCGAAAAGGGCGGTGGCAATCGCGCTTCGTAACCGTTACAGAAGAAGCAAACTCACCGAAGAACAACGCGCCGAAATCACGCCGAAGAACATTATAATGAAAGGTCCTACGGGCGTAGGCAAAACCGAAATCGCGAGAAGACTCGCCAAACTCGTCGGCGCGCCGTTCATAAAGGTGGAAGCGACCAAATATACCGAAGTCGGCTACGTCGGAAGAGACGTGGAATCGATGATAAGAGATCTCGTCGAAGCAAGCGTAAGAATGGTTAAAGAAGAACAATTCGCCACGGTAAGCGTAAGGGCTAGAAAAATCGCCGAAAAGCGTATTATGAAAGTCCTTACCGAAGCGCTTGCCGACCAAAAAGGCGAAACCCCGAAAGATATCTGGGAAAATCAAATTTTAACCGACCTTCGCGACGGAAAGTACGATAATTTCAATATCGAAATCGAAGTCAACGACGAAATCAAACCTCTTGAGCTCAACGGTATGCAAGCCGAAATTTCTATCGGCTCGATATTCGGCGATCTTATGCCCAAGCGTAAGAAAAAGAGAAAGATCTCCGTCAAAGAAGCAATGAACATAATTATTGCCGAAGAGAGCGATAAACTGATCGACGACGACGCCGTAAAAACCGAGGGCGTGAGAAGAGCCGAAGAAGAGGGAATCATCTTTATCGACGAAATAGATAAAATCGCAAACCGCGCCAAACAGGGCGGCGGGCAGGACGTATCGAGAGAGGGCGTTCAGCGCGATATTCTGCCGATAGTCGAGGGGTGCTCGGTTACCACGAAGTACGGTATAGTAAAAACCGATTATATCCTTTTCATCGCGGCAGGCGCGTTCCACGTTTCCGCGGTGGAAGATTTAATTCCCGAACTGCAAGGCAGATTTCCGATTAAAGTCGAACTCAAAAGCCTTACCAGAGAAGATTTCGTCAATATTTTAACGAGTACCGAAAACTCTATAATCAAGCAATATTCCACCTTGCTTGCCGTCGATAACGTAGACCTTTGCTTTACCGACGACGCGATAGAGCGTATAGCCGAACTCGCCGCCGAAATAAACGCGACGAGCGAAGACATCGGCGCAAGAAGACTGCATACGGTAATGGAAAATCTCGTCGAGGACGTTTCGTATAACGCGGGCGACGACATTCCGCTTACCAGAGTTACTATAGACAGAAATTACGTAGACGAGCATTTGTCCGCCGTAATCGAAAAACAAAGCGTCGCGAAATATATACTTTAATTCTGTCGGCAAGGCGGTTGCGCAGACCGTCATTACAAAAACCAATCGGAGCAAAAAATGATAAACATACCCAAAGGAACTAAAGACGTATTGCCTGCCGAAAGTTATAAATGGCACTACGTAGAAAATACCGTAAGAAAAATCGCGGACTTATATTGCCTTAACGAGATCCGCACGCCCGTATTCGAACATACCGAATTGTTTTTACGCGGCGTAGGCGAAACTACCGACGTGGTAAATAAAGAGATGTATACTTTTTTGGATAAAGGCGAAAGAAGTATCACCTTAAAACCGGAAGGCACTGCGGGCGTAGCGAGAAGTTTTATCGAAAACGGACTTTTTAACGCCGCTTTGCCGCTTAAAACTTACTATATAACCCCCGTTTTCCGCTATGAAAACCCACAGAAAGGCAGACTTCGCGAACATCACCAATTCGGCGTAGAAGTCTACGGCGGCGCGGGCGCGGATACCGACGCCGAAGTTTTGCGGCTTGCCTATACCGTGCTTAAAAAACTCGGTTTAAGCGTAAAACTCTATATCAACAGCATGGGCTGTAAAACTTGCAGAAAGTCGTATAACGCCGCTTTGAAAGACTATTTTGCCGATAAACTCGATAAACTTTGCCCGACTTGCAGAGAGAGATATTATAAAAACCCGCTCCGCATACTCGATTGCAAAGTCGATACTTGCAAAGAACTCTGTAAAGACGCGCCCAAAATCACGGATTATCTTTGCGACGATTGTTCGGCTCACTTCGAAAGACTTAAAAAATTTCTCGACGAAACCGAAATTAAATACGAAGTCAATCCGTATATCGTGCGCGGACTGGATTACTACACCAAGACCGTGTTCGAATTCGTAACCGACGCGCTCGGTTCGCAAGGCACCGTATGCGGCGGCGGAAGATACGACGATTTGATAGAACAACTCGGCGGAACGCCGACTTGCGGTATGGGCTTCGGTATGGGTATTGAGCGGCTTCTTATGCTTATGGAAGCGCAGGGAGTGGAAATTCCCAAAGAAAACCCCGTAAAACTCTATATCGCAACCATGGGCGAAAAGGCTTATGAAAAGGCGTTTTCGCTTGCGGGCGACTTGCGCGATAAAGGTATCAAGGTCGAAATCGACCACGCTGGCAGAGGAGTCAAGGCTCAGTTCAAGTACGCCGACAAAATCGGCGCGGAAAACGTCGCGACTATCGGCGACAACGAACTCGAAAGCGGAATCTGCCGTGTAAAGAGAATGTCCGACGGAACGCAAACCGAAGTAAAAATAGACGAATTGTCGACTTATTTCGACTAATTTCTTAAAAATTGCTCAAAATACTACAAAGGAGTATACTTATGGAAGAACTTATCAAAAACATTAACGACAGCGAATTCGAAACCGAAGTTTTGAAAAGCGACAAACCCGTTCTCGTAGATTTCTGGGCTTCGTGGTGCATGCCATGTAAAATGCAGGGCGACGTTCTGCGCGAATTCGCGCCTACCGTAAACGGTAAAGTAAAAATCGTTAAAATAAACGTAGACGAAAGCGAAAAAATCGCTTTGGCGTACAATATCGTCAGCATACCCACGCTTATGATATTCGTAAACGGCGAACTCAAAGAAAAGACGGTAGGATTGACGACTTCGGGCGAACTTTCCGAAATGTTAATCAGATATATCGGCTGAATCACGAAAGCGGGGGCGAAATTTTCGCCGCCCGCTTTTTTTCTCGTTAGAACGCTAATCATGATGAGCGTCATTCTGAGGCGAAGCCGAAGCCCTCTAGGCAGGTCGCCCCCTCTCCGCCACGCTACGCGTGCCACC
>OGFF01000406.1_pt1 | contig 63090 bp, 65 predicted proteins | sample 1570751 | NCBI WGS metagenome assembly OGFF01 (sample SAMEA2581951, study PRJEB24529) | metagenome | biome: Human gut stool | place: China | collected 2011 | reverse complement strand
ATGTATTTGGATATGGGCGCTTTGGCCGTGTTGTCCGTCTCTTATTTCCTCTGGGAACGCTCCGCATACAAGATGCGGAAGTATACCCATGGAATGCCCGTAAAGGAATGGTTGGAATACCGTATCAAAGAGATTGAGAAAAGCATCAGGTTCAATACCAAATATGACTGGATTGTATACACATGTTCCTTCCTTTCGGCAATCGGCTTCTACGTGTTTTACCTGATGGCAACGAACGTCGTCCCCGGCATACTGAACGTCATTGTTATTCCGCTCGGCATGTGCATTTACCTTCTGATCATCAAACGCTCTCTGAAACGGAATTACCGGAGAACCCTGCAAGAGCTGAAAGAACTGTACAGACAATTTGAGATTGAAGATCAGGAAGGGAGATGAAACGGGGGTTACCATTCTGTCGTCACCAATCACAACAGGCACCGGGAGATTCGCATTCATCCCGAAAATCAGAACAAACAAAAAAACAATGCCTGTAAATGCCCTGTTGCTGCACGGATATCTAAAATAAATTTCCATCTTTGTAGTTCTATCAAGAGAATATAGTTATGAAGACAGTAATCATTGAAAACAAAGAGCAAGTAGAAGAAATTATCTCCCGCTGTGACATTTGCTTTGTAGGTATCACTGACCTGGAAGGAAATCCGTACGTAATTCCCATGAACTTCGGTTATCAGGACGGGGTGATCTATCTGCATTCCGGTCCCACGGGCAGCAGCATCGATATGCTGGCAAGAAACAACCGTGTTTGCATTACCTTCAGTGTAGACCACGAATTGGTATTTCAGCATCCCAAAGTGGCATGCAGTTACCGGATGCGGGCCAAGAGTGTGATTTGCAGAGGACGTGTGAACTTCATTGAAGATCCGGAAGATAATCGTTTGTGATATTTAATGTGTTCATTTTAACGCTCCCCCCTATGAGCATATTTAAACACATTCAAACACAATGGTCGATATATTCAGTTACTTATAGTTCCCTCCTTTTTCTACATTATAAACAAAATAAAACATAATACAAAATTATTTCTAAAGATTATTACAACTATGATATAATATTCCTAAAGGGGCGTGAATATAATGGGTTTGTTACTTAGTAGAATATTGACTTATTTAAATGGTGCGATGCAGAATGATTACTATTATAAAATATGCAATTTCATTATCTTTAACTATCTAGATATATTTGAGATGTCAGAAGAAGAATTCTTAAATAAGGGTGCTTTTAGAAAAGAAGAACTTTATAGTTTCTTATTAACATTTGGATTCTCTACTTATGAGGATTTCCGTTTTAAATTAGAAGCTGATCATCAGTTACGTTTGAATCAGATTCGTGTGAGATTATTTGGAGAAACTCCTCAGAAATTCTTAGCAAAGATGGATAAAGCAATGGATGAAGAAGTACTTGCAGACACAATTACTTCTATCTGTGAACATTTCTATAAAGCAAAACGTATTATTATCTTTGGTGGTTTATATCCTTGTTCTATTGCTGTTGAGTTACAGACAGATATGATTTCTTTTGGACGTCCATTTATCCATTATCATAAGTATGATCCTATTCAATTTAATGAAGATGATGTTGTCATCTTTGTGAGTGCTACAGGACGTAGTCTAGAAGAAATGAAGAAATATGATAATTGTAGCTTTGAAAAGGCATATTCATTACTCATCACGCAGAACCGTAAATATACACAGTCATGTTTTAATGGAAATACAACAGTGATTTATGTACCAGGTAAGTTTGATTCAATTGATTTCAACTACCAGATCATGTCAATCTGTGACTTAATCAGATTACGCTATTTCCAGCAATACTACCTTTAAGCAGACTTCAGTCTGCTTTTTTTATGCATTATAAAAGACAAGGATCATCCTTGTCTAGTGAAGAAGAACGCGGTCATTCGCTTCTCCTGTTTCAGTAAATTTTCTTACAAGTTCTTCGACAGTCATTTTCTTTTTTGTTTCTTCATCAATATCCGCAATAATTTTTCCATCCTTCATCATCAGGATTCTATTACCATATTTAAGAGCATCTTCCATATCATGAGTGATCATCATGGTAGTAATATGATGTTCTTTCGCAATTCTTTCAGATAATTTCATCACCTTGATAGATGTCGCAGGATCAAGTGCAGCCGTATGTTCATCTAATAAAAGTAATTGTGGTTTAACTAAAGTTGCCATTAATAGTGTGAGGGCTTGTCTTTGTCCTCCAGATAAGGTACCCACTTTAGTTGTCAAACGATCTTCTAAGCCAATATCTAAGTCCTTTAATGCATTTACAAAAACATCATGGTGTTTATGAGTAAATGGTGTAAGTGAGAAATGTTTTCCTCTTTGATAAGCTAAAGATAAGTTTTCTTCAATTGTCATTGAAGGAGCTGTTCCTCTTAAAGGATCCTGGAATAATCGACCAATGGTACGGCTTCTGACATATTCCTTTTCATGAGTGATATCTTTATCATCTAAGACAATAGTTCCTTCTTTTGTTTCTACAGCACCAGAGATAGCACCAAATAATGTAGACTTCCCTGCCCCGTTAGAACCAATAATAGTCACAAAATCTCCTGGTTCAAGATGAAGAGATAAATGATCAATGGCTTTCTTTTCATTGACAGTCCCTTCATTAAATACAACTGTTAAATCTTTTATATTAAGCATGTTTTTTGAGCCTCCTCTTGAGTGTTGCAGAAGAAATCGCAATCACAACAATAAATGCTGATAGGATCTTTAAGTCTCCTGAAGGAAGACCTAAGTATAAGGCAATTGTTAGGGCAAAACGATAGAAGATAGCCCCTACAATAGTACCAACTAAGCATATTGCAACCTTATCACTCTTAATGAATGTCAAACCAATAATAATAGAAGCAAGTCCGATGACCATCATACCAATACCACTTGTGATATCAGCATAGCCCTGCTGTTGTGTAAATAAAGCACCACTTAAAGCCACTAAACCATTAGCAAGACCTAAACCAATAATTTTCATCTTATCTGTATCAATAGAGCTCGCACGTACCATTGCTTCATTATCACCACAGGCTCTAAGTGCAAGACCCATCTGTGTCTTTAAGAAATAGTTCAATAATACGGTAATCACTATTACAATCACACCGATAATCAATAATTTATCATAAGGTTCAAACTGAGTTGTATTACTAAAGATTGTCTTATGATTAAATAATGAGATATTTGGTGTCTGATGCATAATACGTAGATTCACTGAGTATAAAGCAGTCTGTGTAAGGATTCCGGCTAGGATTTCATTAATATTAAGTTTAGTAATGAGTAAACCTGTCACCATCCCTGCAATTGCACCTGCTACAAATCCAAGTACCATGCCAAGTACTGGATAGCCTGCCACTGCTACCATAGCACTCACTGCACATCCTGTTGTAAAACTTCCATCCACTGTCAAGTCTGGAATATTCAAAACTTTGAAACTAATATATAAACCTAGAGATAAGACGGCAAATATGCCGCCTAACTCTAGGGCTCCAAGAATAACTGTACTATTCATAAAAACTCCTTAGATTTCTGTATATTTACTATCGCTTGTAATGTTTTCTGGTAATTTAATACCTAATTTATCTTTTGTAGTTGTATTGATATAGATTTTTAAATTTGTCTTAAATACTTTCACTGGGATATTTTCTACTTTATTACCCTTTAATACTTTATCAACGATTTTAGCCGTTTCTTTACCTAGTTCTTTATAATCGATACCAACACTTAAGAAACCACCATCTTTAACCATTGAATCAGCCCCTACATATAAAGGCTTGTTTGCTTTCTTACATGCATCACTGACTACATTCATGGCACTTGCAACTGTATTATCATTTGGTGCAAAGATTGCATCACATTTACTATTTAATACATTGACAGCACTCTGTGCTTCATTGACTGATGCAATTGTTGCTTCTTCTACCTTGATATTCTTCTTAGCACAATAAGCTTTTGCCTTTTTAATGTTAGTCACTGAGTTGGCTTCACCTTTATTATAAAGCATACCGATTGTCTTTGTATTTGGATTGATTTCTAATGCTTTATCAATAATCTGATCAACCTGTACTTCATCACTTGTACCAGTAATATTCTTATCTGGTTTAGATAATGAGCTAGTCAACTGTGCCCCTACTGGATCAGTCACTGCACTAAATACGACTGGTGTCTTAGTCGCAAGTTTAGCAACTGCCTGTGCTGCAGGAGTCGCAATTGCCATGACACAATCAAAATTCTTTCCAGCAAAATCATTGGCGATACTTGCACAAGTATTTGTGTCACCTTGACCATTCTTGAATGTATATTCGATATTCTTATCATCATATCCTAAAGTTTTCATTTCTTTATCGAATGAATCCTTGATCTCATTTAATGAAGTATGATCCATGAACTGGATAATACCTACTTTCTTCTTACCACTAGTAGAAGTTCCACATCCTGCTAAAAGTGAAATTGTTAATGCTGAAGTTAATACTGTTCCTAATAATTTGTTCATTGTTCTGTTCCTCTTCGATTTCATAAATTTTGTTTTCTTTGATTCAATTCAAACAACGACGCCATCGCTTCATATGAGTTCCTCCCAACTTGTTAGCAGGTAATAAAAAAACACCTGTCCCAAAAGACAGATGTTACTCTTTAAGCCACCTTTTGATTTAATAAATGCTAACACATTTTTGCATTATAACGTTTGCATCACGTCTCAGGATACTCGTTGCCTTTCCCCCTCGCCCTCACAGGTCCATTTGTCATTGTGGTGCTACCAGGTTTCCAGCATCCCCGATTCTCTATCAGCCCTATACAAAGTTTTATCTCCCGCTCTTAGGTTTATCTGAATGGTACATCACAACACATTCAATGTCAACACTTTTATTTGTATTTTTGTATATTTACGAATATTGCTTAATTTATTTGTTCATATAATAAATTTCCTGTTCAAATGAACAGGAAATTTATATTTCCTTTTTTATCGTATCCTTTTTACAGGGTCCATTTTACTACTGTTAATAGCCTTTTGTTCTATTCACAAGGTTTTCTAATGGTTCCTGGTTCTTTAAGTGATTGAGGTTTCTAATGACTAATTGCGTATAGTAATCCTGTACACTCTTCCAATGGTACCCACCAGAACAATACGGTGTAATCATGACTCTAGGATTTTTCCATAATGGTGAATCAGCTGGTAATGGTTCTTCTTCAAAAACATCAAGTAATGCCCCACCAATAGACTTATTGTCTAATGCTTCTAATAAAGCATAAGTATCAATCACACTACCTCTACCTACATTACATACAACAGCGTCTTCTTTCATTAATGAGAACTCATCATGGCTTAACATATGGAATGTTGCATTGGTTGCTGGTAAAGAAGTAATAATATAATCCATCTTTGGTAATACATCATGTAATTCTTTAGAAGTAATGATTTCATCGCAATTTGGATGTTCCTTATAAGAGTTTCTTAGTCCAGTTACATTGGCACCAAGTACCTTCAATACTTTCGCAAATTCAGTACCGATATCCCCTACTCCAAGTAGTAAGACATTTGAACCATAGATTTCTCTACCAGTAAATAATGGTGTCCATCTTGCTTCTTTCTGTCGATCATAATAGAAACGTAGATTCTTATTAAAGCTTAAGATCATTCCCATCATATGTTCACAGATAGCATGACCATAGCTTCCACTTGCATTCGTAAGAAGTGTTTGTCTATTTAAGATGTTTGGTAAAAGAAATTGATCATTCCCTGCACTATTTAATAATAGTGCTTTAAGTGTAGGTCTATTCAAGTTAAATTGTCTTGGCGGATTACCTACAATGACATCGGCTTCATCAATCATTTCCTGTGTTAAATCTTCTTTGTTTACCTTTAAAAGGTTCATATCAGAACATGACTTTTTAATAAGTTCAATATTTGAATCATCTAAAGCTGGAATAAGTAATACCTTCAACATATTTAGTCCCCCTAAGTTCTTTTGATAAACTTAGTATGACACTTTGGACAATTAATTTCAATCTTTCCGCGTCCTTTAGGTACACGGACAACTTGTTTACATGTTGGACATTTATAATATTTATGTGTTTTATCTTTTCTTTTTTTCTTAAAGAAGTTTACTTTCTTAGTAATAGGTGCAATAAACTGTACATATTTCTGGTTTTCTGCATAACGTTTATAGATATTCTTAGAAAACATTCTGAAATAAATATAAAACATCAAAAATAAGCTTAAGATCATTAATGGTTTTGAACCAGTAAATAACTCTATAATAACTAAAATAAATAATAAATACATGAGATGACTATTGAGCTTATCTGCTCCACCATATCTTCCCTGCATGAATCTTATAAATTTTTCTTTCATAAAATACCTCCATGACACTAATATAAGTTTGTTTTGTAAACTAAATATTAACTAAAAAAGGACATTTCTGTCCTTTTTGTCTATTAATTACTCTTGTTGATGAGTTCTTTCGCAATCTTTAATGCAGTATTTGAAGGAATCGCAAATCCTAGACCTTCACTATTTGTATCAGATGATTTTGCATTCACAATACCAATGAGATCACCATTTCCATTAAATAATCCTCCACCAGAGTTACCTGGAGAAACGGCTGCATCTGTCTGAATAACAGAAATAGAGATAGTCTTAGAAGAGCTATAAAGCTGACCAAAACGCCCATAATCACTAGATGAAGATGAGTCATCGTTGTCTAGCTGTACTGTAATCTTACGATTTAAGGCTGATACGATACCTGAAGTAATAGAATCACTGAATGTACCTTCTGGGTTACCTACTGCATATGTAGATTGACCTTGTACTAATTTATCACTATTCGCAAATGTTGCTGGTTTTAAATTGGTTGCATTGATCTTAAGTACCGCAATATCATTATCACTATAAGTTCCTACTAAAGTTGCATCATATGTTTTATTATCACTTGTAGTAACCTTAATTGTACTTGCGCCAGAAACAACATGAGCGCAAGTAATAATATAACCATCGCTGCTCATGATCACTCCTGAACCTGCACCACTTGATACCTGTGAACCATACCAGAAGTTATCTCTTGAGATATTTTCTGTTGTAATGGCTACAACACTTTGTGTCATCTTAGAAGAGATGCTTGATGCATCATTTGATGTACCTGTTGCTTTAGTTGTAGTAGTCTTCGTCACTACTGTAGTACCTTGATTATTCATAAAATAAGAACCAGCAGCGCCTCCACCAAAACCTAATGCCACAGCAATAAATGCTTTACCTATATTTTTACTTAAACGACTGACTTTCTTTTTATTCTGCTTTTCATAAACATCTTTTAAATTTTCGTTGTTCATAATACCACTCTCACTTTCTGATTCTAGTATATATCTTAAACTTAATACCTAAATGTGGTTTTTGTGGGAAAATATGTTATTACATATCAATTCCTGCATATTTTAAAAATTTCTTTTCATTAAGGATCCCTTGAGTTAAAAACTCTCCATCTTTAAATAATGCATAAGTAGAAACTGGTGTTGGAAGGTTCTGTGCCTGTTCACGTGTTGTAATATGAATCGTTTTTAAAGGAATGTTGTATTCTTTTGCCACTTCTTCTATGCGTGGTACCCAATAATCTGTAAAAGGACATTGATCTGTATAATATAATACAAAGCCCTGTTCATTAATATGCGGATGTTTAGCACATTCTTTAAACTCTGGAGGATTACCTTCAGTGAATGGAAAATACATAAGTATAATACCATTATCTGATTCATCGGCTATCTTAAACCCTTTATGTGTCAAATATTTATAATCAGAAAGGAACTCTTTCTTACGTCCTTTAGACGATAGAATACAAACGCCTTTATAACCTTTTTGACGTGCATCTTCTATACAATAGTTTAATAAGTCACTTGAATAGCCATGTCCTTTCATCGAACCTGAAACCCATAAACAATTGATATACATATAGTTATTACTTGTAATAGGTATCCAGGCATATTGATCTGGAATATATTCAATGAAGCATTTTCCTCTTTCTTCACTGCGATAAAATACTAAACCTTCATCAAATCTTTCTTTTAACCATTCTTTTTTTTGAAGACTCTTTTTGTTAGACATAGCACAACATATATGTTCTGTGTCTATGTTGTCTTTATTGATAATAATATAGTTCATACGTTTTCCTCTTAGTAAAAAAGCCATATAAATGGCTTATTATACGATTGGTGTATTCATAAATGTTTTATAGATAGGAATTTCATCTTCCTTGGATGAACCATAGAGGATATCTCCTTCTTCCTGATCATTTAAACAATCACATTCCTTTAAACAATTATAAAGATGTTTACTTGTTCCATAAGCTCCATCAAACATTGGAATATCACCTAAAACTGTCGCTATTTGATTTTTCACAAATGGATAATGTGTACAACCTAGTACAACACTATCTACTTTACCTTTATAAGGACCTATTAAATCTGTAAGTAAGTCAATCAAATCTGGTTGATCTAAATTCCCCTGTTCAATACGTTTGGCAAGTCCATAACATGGAACTGGAATAATAGTGGCTGATTTATCATATCTTTCAGCTAATTGATGAAACTTATCTAAACGTAATGTATTGGCTGTCGCCATCACAAGAATACAACTATTCTTCTTAGATAAAGCTGCTGGTTTTAATGCAGGTTCTATACCAATGACAGGAATATCTGTATATTTTTCTCTTAATAATGTCACTGCAGCACTTGTTGCTGTATTACAGGCAATCACGATGGCCTTTAAATGTTTCTTCTTATTCATGTTTTCTATCGCATTAAGAGTAAGCTGCTGGACATCTTCTAATGTTTTTTCCCCATAAGGTGCATTAAGTGAATCACCAAAGAAATAAAGATTCTCTCCTGGCATCATTTCATGAATAGCCTGTAAGACACTCACTCCTCCAACACCTGAATCAAATACACCTATATATTCTTCTTTCTTCATACTGATAACTCCCTTTCGTTTTTTCATTATAACACAATTATTCTTTCAAGGTCTATATTACTTAACCACTGGTTGTAGTTGTGATAAAATAGTATTTGAAAGGAGGTATGTCATATGGCTATGAGTGAATTGTTGAAAAAGACAGTACTTGTAGGTATTGGTGCAGCAGCTGAGGTCGCTGATCGTTCTAAAAACTTAACAGATAGTCTTGCGAAAAAAGGTCAGGATACCATCAATAAAGGACGTGCGATGAATGAAGAATTAAAAAGAAAAGCACGTGAAGACTTGTTAGAACATGTAGAAAACATGACTGAAGAAGAACGTAATGCTTTGCGCCAGAAGCTTGATGCATTAGATCATGAAGAAAATCAGTAATATTAAACGTATGAGAGAAATACTCTCTATTATCAAGAAACATGATATTAAAAATGGTCTGACTCCCATTAAGGCAAGAGAGATGATTGAAGAGCTTGGCCCTACTTATGTCAAATTAGGACAGATCATGTCAATGCGTAGTGATCTAATACCTCTAGAATACTGTAAAGAGTTCGAAAAACTAAGAGCGTCTATTGCGCCTCTTAGTTTTTCTACTATTCGTAGTATTATTGAAGAAGAACTAGGACAGCCAATAGAGAATGTATTTAAGAATATAGAAGAAAAGCCTATTGGATGTGCGTCTATTGCACAGGTTCATTTAGGACATTTATTAAATGGTGATACAGTTGTATTAAAGGTTCAAAGACCTCATATTCATGAAATCATGGAAGCTGATGTACGTATTATGCATAAGTTTCCACGTCTTTTAAAGATGGTGACTGGTACAGGTGATCTGATAGATTATCGTTCTATTATTGATGAATTATGGCGTACAAGCCAGACAGAGATGAACTTCCTCAATGAAGCGAATAATATGAATGTCTTTGCGAATAATCAAAAAGATATACGTTATATTAAAGCACCTCATGTCTATAATGAATATACAACCAATCATTTGCTTGTTTATTCTTATATTGATGGTATTCCTATTGATGCTATAAAGAAATTAAAGTATGAAGGTTATGACTTAGATGAGATTGCCTTGAAAATGGCAGATAACTGCTGTAAACAGATATTAGATGATGGATTCTTTCATGCTGACCCTCATCCTGGTAATATCTTAATAGATGAAGGAAAGATTGCCTGGATAGATTTTGGAATGATGGGTACTGTATCTTCCTTTACTCAGCATATCTTATCTCTTGCTTTACAGGCTTTAATTGAAGATGATATTTATGATCTAGAAGAAGCCTTCTTGATGTTAGTAACACCAGATCATGAAATAGATGAAACACAGTTATTACATCAATTAAATTCAATTGTAAGTGAATATAAAGCTAAGAGCTTATCTGATTATAATTTCTCTGATTTGATACAGAAGTGTTTTGATATTGTGACAAGTAATAATATTGCGATACCGACAGAACTGACTCTATTATGTCGTTGTTTGGTGACACTTGAAGGTACTTTAGAGAAGATCAGTCCTTCTTCTAATCTTATTGAGATATTAATTAATCATAAGCGTAATACAGTACTAAAAGATCTGGATTATAAGGATCAAGGATTGAAAATAGGTCATGACCTTTATAAGACATTAAAGAAAAGCTATGCATTACCTCAGATTGTCTATGATTTAATCAAGATGAGTAAGAATGGTCAGTTACATGTCAATGTGACTGAGAATGATGATTATACAAGACAGACCTATAAGAAAACAGAATTATCTATCATAATTAAAACAGTATTTAGCTGCATGTGTATGTTATGTGGAGTATTGACTGAGTCTTATTATATGTCTATTGTATTGTTTACTATTTCTATGTTACTTGGTATAGATGTATTCTTTCACTTATGGAAGCTAAAAAGATGATTCCGTTTATTGGAATCATCTTTTTCTATTTGTTGGGATCAATCATAGTTAATTGAACTTTATGTCTTTGTTCATCAATTGTATCTACCCATGTCGTTACGATATCTCCTACAGAGACAACATCGCTTGGGTGTTTAATACGGTTTTTACTCATTTTAGAAATATGAACAAGTCCGTCTTCATGTAATCCAATATCTACAAAGGCACCGAAGTCTACGACATTACGTACTGTACCTTCTAGTTTATCATGAACATGTAAGTCTTCTAATGTGAGGATATCCTGTCTTAAGATTGGTCCATCATAATCATCACGATAGTCTCTTAATGGTCTCATAATAGAATCTAGAATATCTTTAAGTGTATAGTCATCTAGTCCTGTAAGTTCTTTAAGAGATGTTATGTTAGCCTGTGAGACAGCCTTCTTACATGCATCTGTTCCTAGATCATTAGTCGTTAAGTTTAATGCCTTTAGGATAGCTTTAGTGGCATCATAAGATTCTGGATGGATATTTGTACGATCTAGTGGCTCACTGCCCTCTTCGATTCTTAAGAAACCAGCAGCCTGTTGATAGGCTTTTGGGCCAATCTTAGGAATCTTTTTCATTTCTTTACGGCTCATGATCTTACCATTTTCTTCACGATAAGCCACAATACTATTTGCTGTTGCCTGAGTTAAACCAGAGACATTCTTTAAGAGTGTAGGACTGGCTGTATTGATATTAACACCTACTAAGTTAACAGCTTTTTCTACAACGAAGTTAAGTCTTTCTTTTAATTGTGTAGTAGGTAAATCATGCTGGTACTGCCCTACTCCTATAGATTGAGGATCAATCTTAATAAGTTCTGATAAAGGATCGAGTAGTCTTCTTGCGATAGAAATCGCGCTTCTTTGTTCTACATGAAGGTCTGGGAATTCTTCTATCGCAAGCTTAGAGGCACTATAAACACTCGCTCCTGCTTCACTGACTATAGTATAACTCACAGGTAAGTGATATTTCTTAATTGTATTTGCGACAAAAGCTTCACTTTCACGACTGGCTGTCCCATTACCAATCGCAATAAGATTGACATCATATTTTGTACAGAGGTCTACTAATTTCTTCTCTGATTCCTTCACTTTCGCAACGGGAGGATGTGGATAAATGACATCAACTGTAAGTTTCTTACCTGATTCATCAATAACGGCTAATTTACATCCTGTACGGAAAGCTGGGTCAAAGCCTAAGATTCTCTTATTTTTCATTGGTGCCTGCAAGAGTAGTTTACCTAGATTATCAGAGAAGACATCAATACTTGCTTCCTGGGCTTTTTCAGTAAGAGTATTTCTGACTAATCTTTCTAGTGATGGATAGGCAAGACGCTTTAAGCCATCATCAATGGCTTCATCGACATATTTGGCTATTGGACTCTTAGGGAACTTAATATAACGTCTTGAGACAAATGTCTTGATGTAATCTTCATTAATGTTGATAGAGACAGTGAGGATCTTTTCTTTTTCTCCTCGATCAATCGCCATAATACGATGTGTCGCAATACGTGAGACATTTTCAGAATAGTCATAGTACATCTTATAGGTCATCTTTTCATCTTCCGCATTCTTCTTTTTAGAAGTGACAAGTCGGCCATAGTTCATCATAGAATCAACAATCTTATTACGTACTGTCATATCATTAGAAATTTTTTCCGCAATGATATCCTTAGCGCCCTGCAATGCCTCTTCTCTAGAAGTGATTGTATCATTCAGATACGCATCTACGTCTTTTTCATTAAATGTACGTGGTAAAGAAAGAAGTGTCTTCGCTAAAGGTTCTAGACCAGCAGCAATAGCCACACTGGCTCTTGTTTTCTTTTTCTGTTTATAAGGACGATAGATATCTTCTACCTGTGATAAACGTGTACATGCATTGACCATCTTCACGATATCATCATTTAAGTGTCCTAATGTTTCTATTCTTGTAAGGACTTCTTCTTTTCTTTTTTTAAGATTCACTTGATAGTCATATTGTTCCTGAATGACACGGATCTGTTCTTCATCTAAGCCATGTGTTAATTCTTTACGATAACGGGCAATAAATGGAACAGTACAGCCATCTTCTAATAGTTTTAATGTATTTTGTATCTGTTCTGTCTTGATATTTAGCTGTTCTGAAAGTTTAAGTATAATATCTTCCTGCATTTTTTTCTCCTTTATAAAAGGCTGATTGCTCAGCCTTATGCATGCTTATATAAATATGTGATTGAAAGTGGTGGTAATTCTAATTCTCCATTATAATCCACCATTTCTCCACTCATCAAATCCTGATAAGAACCATGTTCAACAGGTGGACAGATTGTATAAGGTGCATCATCAATATTAAGTGCAACTACAATCTTTTCTCCTTCATAGTTTCTTTCTAATACGTACTGTTTATTAGTAAGAACTAAATCCTTATAGTCTCCTAGTGTGAGTGCTTTATGTCCTCTACGCATATGAATATATTTTGATACTAAATCAGATAATTCGTTAGGTTGAGGTGCAGCGAGTTCTGGACGAAGTGGTGCATCAGTGACACCTTGAATCTTTTCACCTTTAATACCCCATTCTGAACCATAATAAATACATGGAATACCAGGAACTGCCATGAGTAAGCCAAATACTAATGGAAGTTTTCTTTCATCAGTTAATGTACTAGATATTCTATTCACATCATGGTTATCTACAAATGTGAGTAAGTCTCTACCTCTATACATATCCATCGCATTTCTCTTTAATGTATGGGCATATTCAAACATATTCAAAGAGTTAAATGAAGACCAGAATGCTTTATATGATGGATAATCAGTGATTGCATCAAGTTTAGCTTCTGTATACATGTAACCTGCATTATCACCTAATACTTCTCCTAACATAAAGAAATCCTGTTTTAAACTCTTACAATGATCACTCAACATTGCCATAAACCATCTAGGCAATGAATAAGCGACGTCTAGTCTCAAACCATCTATATCAAAACACTTGATCCAGTAATCGACTGCATCTAGTAAATAATGTTGGACATCTGGGTTATCTAGGTTTAACTTTACAAGTTCATAATGACCTTCCCATCCTTCATACCAGAATCCATCACCATAGCTAGAATCTCCATCAAAGTTGATATGGAACCAATTGGCATGTGGGCTTGCAGGTCCTTTTTCCTGGACATCTCTAAACGCAAAAAAGCCTCTACCAACATGGTTAAATACCCCATCTAATACAACCTTAATATCATGTTCATGAAGTGTTTTACATACTTCTGCAAAATCTTCATTTGTACCTAAACGCGTATCGATGAGATTATAGTCACGCGTATCATAGCCATGAGAATCACTGTTGAATACAGGATTGAAATACACAGCCCCTATTCCTAATTCTTGTAGATACGGGACAAAGTCATTGATTTTTAAAATACGATGAGCCTGGATATCATCATTTACTTCAGGCGCACCACAAAGTCCTAGTGGGCAAATCTGATAAAATACTGTTTCTTGATACCACACAATTAACACTTCCTTTCTGTTTACTATTATACTTCATTTTTATGTGCTATCCAATCTATTTATATTATTAGTAACTTATATTTATGCATTTAGTATATATTTACATATATTCTAAATTCTTTATTGTATATATCGATTATGTTCAGGGTCATAGTCGTTCAATAATAGTTCTATCTTATCTTCATCATAATCAAGATAGACATATAAGACATATATAAGTAAATCTTTAAGCTGGTCATGGATGTCTGTACCAAAGTATAGACGCAATATCTTCTCACAGCTTAACGCAAAACCTAATATATCTTTAGTATCCTTATAGTCTTCATATATGTGATCAATCATCCATCCCATTTCTTCATTCAGTGATTCTTTAAGTATGTTATAGAATTGTTCCATATTAGTGCCTCTTGAAATAGTTTTGTATATCTTCTGCAGGAATGATAGTGATTTCCCCTTCTTTATAATTATTCTTCCATGGTCCTGTTTTAGTGAGTGTTATAAGTGTTTTTAAAGGGTAACGAGAGAATGTATTGAGGATTTCATCTATGTATTCTTTCTTATTTTCATCTAGATCTAAATAAGCATCTTCAATGATCTTATAACGCATATCATCTTGTACTCTAAACGGGAATGTAGAGAATAAATGATAGACATCAGGATAAATGACACCTTGCTTCCATGCTTCACAATGTTCATGAAAGAGTGGCTGTGGATAGGAATAAGCCTGTATGAAGTATAGATAGGATTCTAATTGCATAGGTGTGAGTTCTTCTAGTTTATAAAAGAGATAAGAAATCACCTGCAAAATCTCTTTTGAACAGGAGAATTGTGATTTAAGAGTGAGACATCTATTAATTGCCTTTTTAAAGGCTGGTCCCATCTTTTCATGGTTCTTATTCACTAAATCCATCATATAGTCTATATCACATAGTGCATTGTGAATAACTTGTGCATAGTCAGGATGAGGGGTACTTCCCTGTAAATATCTTGTAATAGTGACTTCCCCAAAGCCTAAAGCATAAGATAATGGTGCTTTACCAAGATGATAGAGAGACATAAGGGCTTCTATTTCTTCTTGTATTCTTGTTTTACACATCTTATTCACCTTCTTCACACTTATTATAGCATATGATAGACTTTTTAGAAATATCTATCATATGCATTAAAACAAAGAAAAAAGTGCATATTATTGTGAATATGCACTTTCCTGTGTGAAGATATTTTCAATCTCCACCAACATTTTCCCAAATTCATTGAGCTTTATATAAAGCTCATCATCGTCAATATTCATGACGATTTCGTTTTGTCTGATCCTCGCATCATGCATATAACATATTGCAGAAATCTTTTCCTTCTTATCAGCGTCTAGCTGATATGTATCAATCAAATTTGTGATTGTCGATGCCTGATCTGAGAGCTTATAGGACTTGTTATGCACAAAGGCATAGACAATCATATGTTCGCCCTTGAAATTCTTATAGGGCATTAATAGTTTTTGATAATTCAGCATGCGCTTCACTTCCCCTCTTGTTCTCTATTATATCTTAGTTACTATTTATAGATAGGGTGTGGCAAGAGATTGGACGAAGAAAAAGAACATATTATAATTCTAGTGAAAAGATATTTTTAAGCTGTATTTTATGGTTATTGATATAAATATAGTGATCATTGAGATTCACTATTTGTATTGTTCCTCTTATTTTAGAATAAGAAGACCCTGTGTAATAGACAAGTTCTACTTCATCTCCTTCTTGAATTTGGTGTATCTTCCAGTCAAGTTCATAATATCGGTCTTCACATAGTTCTTTTCTAGGTATTGTAGTATCTTCTTGAAGTAGTTCTTTAAATCCTTTTAAGGCATCAAAGCTTAAAAATAAGCGTGCACGATCAACCTTCTTATGCATTATGACCTCCTATTAATGTATTTCTTTTTTCTGTAGTGGCTTTTTCCTGTTTGTTCATAAGCTTTAATATCGCATTCTTCCCATACTTATGACGTATAGAGACAATAGCTTTTTGGAGCTTCTTTTCTTCTTCCAATGCCTCTATATCACTAAATAAGTCATAGGATTCATAAGCTTCATCTAAGACATCATTAAAGGATATAGAGATTTGTCTAATGAGTCTTCCTTTTTGGACTTTTAGATGATAAAGAGATATAAAGGCATCCATCAGAACACTCAATGAATTGGTTCTAACTGTCAGCTTTCTAAAGCCTCCTGCCCATCCTCCCCCATCTGTACGTGAATAACCAATATATAAGCTTACATGATTTGTGACAAGACGTGATTCGACAAGTCTTAAGACATTGAGTTCTACCATTTCCTTTACAACGAGTATTGCATCCTCATATTCATAATCAGAAAAGAGAACCTGTGAATTATTAATAGATTCATTCTTAGGACGATACTTCTTAATAGAGGCAATCGTAGCAGGTTCTCTCCCCCAGGCATGATCAATAATATATTCCGCATTAATACCAAACTCTTTATAAAGAATCTCTTCAGGAATCTGGGTTATCCCATGCATATCCACAGCACCAAGTTTTAATAAACGATTGGCTGTTCCACTTCCCATATGCCAGAAATCAGTGATAGGTAAATGATGCCATAAGTATTTCTGATACCTTTCTTCATCTAATATCCCAATATTTTCTTTTGTATGCTTAGAGATGATATCAAGAGCGACTTTCGCAAGATAGAGATTGGTTCCTATGCCACATGTGGCAGTAATATGTGTATCTGCAAATACAGCCTGCATCAACATCTTCGCAAACTCCTTCGCACTCTTATGATAAAGATGCATATAAGATGTGATATCAATAAAACATTCATCAATAGAGTAAACATGAATATCATCAGGTGAGACATAACGACAATAGATACGATAAATACGGGCTGAATACTCCATATAAAGATGCATACGAGGCATTGCAGTAATATATTCAACACCCTTGGGTATTTCAAATATACGGCAGCGATTATGAATTCCCATACTTTTCATTTGAGGTGTAATCGCAAGACAGAGTGCTCCATTACCTCTAGTAGGATCTGCCACTACAAGATTAGTTTTAAAGGGATCAAGATGTCTTTCACTACATTCAACTGAGGCAAAGAAGGTTTTTAAATCTATACATAAATATACTTTTTTCATCATTATTTCTCCTTCCTGTTAGTCTTATTATAGTTATCTATGGTGCATATATCAAATAGTTTTGCACCAAAATGATTCTGTAAGTACAATGAATGACGCATTTGTTTGCACCAAATTGTATTATGTTGTATAATGCCTAAAAAGAGGTGGAGAAGATGAATTTTAAAGAATATCTAAAGAGATACAAGGAAAAGATGGGTGTATCTAATGAATATATTGCGAGTCAATTAGGTGTGAACCGTTCTACTGTAACAAGATGGTTAAAGGGTGATACAAAGGTCACAAATCCTGAAGTGATAGAGAAACTCTCATTTATATTAGGTGTAGACGTAGAATCACTTATTAATAGTGAGGAACGTTATGAAAAGCCAGTGCTAGGTGAAGTCAAGGCAGGGTATGATTTACTCATTGATGAGAATTTTGAAGGATATGAACAGGTGACTCAGGATGATTATTATCGCGGGGATTTCTTTTTACGTGTTGTGGGAGATTCTATGTCAGGGGCACATATTCATGATGGAGATTTATTATATGTAAAAAAATGTAATGATGTACCAAGTGGGACGATTGCGGTCGTATTAATTAATCGTTGTGAAGTAACAGTCAAAAAGGTTATAAAAAAAGAAGGATTACTGATTCTAGAACCAGCAAACCCTTCTGTTGATGTACGTTATTATTCTCAGGAAGAGGCAGAAAGTCTTCCTGTAGAAATTATTGGAAAAGCATTGTATAGTCGCTCTGATTTAGTATAAGAATTCTTCAATCATTAAAGTACTCATACGCTTCTTGAGATCATCTAGCTTTACATCATCTTCTAGACAAAAAGAAATATGTTTATATTCTTCAAAGAGTGTTTTTCTGCAAGTAATTTCCCTTTGTCCAATTGTAGTCTGATAAAGATGATCATGTGTTGTAATGTTCATATGATGTTGTAATTCCTTTAAAGCAGCCTGACCATTGAGTTTCATACGATGATTCTTTTCTTCTTGATCATCATTGCTTTGTGCATCAAACATATAAGCACAAATACTATAGTTCTTATGATGACATTCCTTGAATAAATCATGAATCATATAAGTGAAGTCTACAAATATTCCTCCACCTGTACCCCCTACTATACCAGAGGCAATAAGGACATTAATATGATTATCTCCAGCAATAGAGATCATCTTCTCAATGAGTGTCTTGAATTCACTTCTTATACCTTCATAGACAGATTCAGTTCTAAAAATCTTCTGTCCAAGTGTTCTGTCACAATCTGTTCCACGAGGATCTAGAATGATGATTTCATCATCTGTCATATGTATATTCTTGATATGAGATGTCATATCTACGATTCTCATTTCTACTCTATCTATATCATCATAATCATGTTTTATTTTACCTTTTAAGGAATCAATGACACCGCCACCAAGTCCTCCTAATCCAACAATAATAATAGGATCTGCTTGATTCATGTTTCTACTTAGTTGTAGCCCCATAAAATTATCCTCCATTTCATAACCACAAATAATTTAGCCGTAACTATTCTAACATATTTTAAACACATTACAATAAAAATCAAAGGAAGCTGTAAAGCCCTTCTAGGACCTTACAGCTTCCTTTTTTTCATATAATAAGACGCTTTGATTATAAGAACACGATCTGTATAAGTATAACCATTTCTTATCATATGAGCATTGGAGAATTTCTTTCGGCAATTTTTATGCTGGTCAGCTTCCCCTTCATAACCAGCATTCTTTTTCTCTTGAGTCATATAAACCGCTTCCCCTCTTTCAATGCCATATATTATTATACAGTTATAATTATATATTACAATACATATTCATAACATATTCACACAATAATAACATAATATTAAAAAGAATAGGCTATTTGCCTATTCTTCTACAAAATTGAATTTGTCTTTGTTTCTTTCTTTGAATACTTCAAAGAGAATATTTGTTTGATCAGGTGTAACACCTAATAAGCCATCTACACCCTCTTCTTTAGTAGGTACGACTTCAAAGATAGAAACCTGTGTTGTTGATTCGTTATGTGGCATAAGAACAACATATGTGCGCTCATCATAAGTGAATTGATCTAACATCTTGAACTCAACATCATTTCCTGATGCATCTTTTAATGTAATAATGTTTTTCATTGTGTTTACCTCGCGTATCCATTATGCCATAAGTATGTGTCTTACGACAATCATTTTTAACTGATCTGCCATTTTACATGAGAACCATGATCATCCTTGGATACAACTAATTGATCTTCTATTTCCTGTTTTAATTCTGATACATGGGAGATAATACCAATAAGTTTAGACCCTTCTGACATATCCATAAGTACTTTAACGGCTTCATCTCTTGAATGATCATCTAAAGAGCCAAATCCTTCATCAATAAACATAATATCTAGATCAATACCTGATGCACTTTCTTTAATCTCATCTGCCATACCTAGGGCTAAAGAGAGTGCAGCCATGAATGACTCTCCACCTGATAATGTATTGATTTCTCTTTCAGAGTCAGTCACAAAAGAATAAACCATTAAATCTAAGCCTTTATTCTTACCTTCTCCTGCCTGTTCAATATTTTTAAGATGTAACTCATACTGACCTGCAGACATATCATAGAAACGGTTATTGGCCTCTATTAAGATACGTTCTAGGTATGTTCTTTGAACATATGTTTCTAAGTCCATTCTAGAGCCTGATACATTACCAGATAATTGGTTGTATAGAGTAGTTAATTGGTGGTTCTTATGAATCATTTCTTTTGCATGAGAAACAATCTTATCTAAGCTCTTTAATGATTCATTGTTGTTTAAATAAGTATGTTCTTCTTCTTTTACAGCTTCTAATTGATTTTGATATATCTTTACTATATCTTGATATTCATTTTCTAGTACATCTAGTTCAGGAAGAGGTTGTCCATTGATACGTTTCTCTATTGTATCAATTTTAGAAGAGACACCTGCATGATTCTTAGAATAATCCATATAAGCTTGATTGAAACGCTTTATATCTTCTTTTTGATACTTAGAAGTAAGCTCCTGCCAAGAATCACATTTGTATTCTTCTACTAAGCTTGTATAAGTCTTATAAGACTCATCCCTGCTTCTTTCTAGTTGAGGAAGAGATTCTTTATAGGATGTAATAAGTGTTTGACACTTATTATAAATATCTGTAGATATATTTAATTTTTCTTTGAAGTTCTTATAAGCTGCCTCTTCTTCCTGTTTGTTCTTATTAAGTAGACTTATCGCATTTTGTGCTTCTTCTAATGAAGCATAGCTTAACTGGCACTTTAATTGTGTCAATGTAGAATTTAAAGAAGCAAGCTTAACTTCATATTGATGAATATCATCAGTAAGTGATTTGATATTCTCTTCATATTGGTTTAACTGTGTTTCAATTGTTTCTAGTTCTTTTGTGAGTACTTGATAACGACTCTTTCTCACATTGAGTTCTTCTGCAAGACGACTCAAAGTTTGTTTTTCATTTAGAAGTGTTTCTTTAATAGAATTAAGAGTAGATTCACTAGAGAGTGTGTCACTTAGAATCTTTAAATCATTCTTGTGTTTCTCTTTTAATTCATTTAAAGAATCATTTAAAGATGAGGCTTTTGCGCTTTCTGTTTCTAGTAAGACAAATGCCTTGTCTTTTTCTATTCTCATTTTTTCTAGTTCTTCTTTAGTGGCCACTTCTCCATCTTTTAAAGATGCAGGAAGTGGATGGTGGATGGAACCACAAACAGGACATGGAGTACCAACTTCAAGTGTTCTTGCAAGTAAACCTGCCTGTGCATCTAGGAAGAGCTTATTAGCTTCTTCATAGATTCTATTCTTCTGATTATAATAAGTACTTAATCTTGTATATTCATTTTGTGTTGAGATGAGTTCTTTTTCTTTTTTAGAAATAGATTGAAAGTCTTTAACGAGGTTGTTGTAAGAATCAAGCTTAGTCTTGAATTCCTTATGTTTTGATTCTAGAATAACCTGTTCTTTTTCTACATCCTTGAGTGTTTCTAGTTCTGCTTCACCTTTTTCCTGTTTTAATAATAAAGATTCTTTGTTTTTATTGAGTAATGTAAGCTGTTTAGTAGAATTATCAATAGATTTATTAATATTAGATATGATATTTTCTATTTTGCTTAATTGTTTTCTATTTTCTAAATCTTTTGTCGCTTTATCATATTCTTGTGTATATAAACGAACTGATTGTTCGTATTTTGTATCTACAGTCTTCTCTTCTTCTTTTAGGTTTTCATACTGAATGCGTATCTCTGGCTCTCTTTTGAGTTCATTTTCTAGCTTGTTTTGCGTATCTGTATATTGTTTTTGATCTTTTGTATAAGAGTTATGTGCCTGCAAGATATTATAAGCATATTCAATTTTACTAGAGAGCTTATAGTTATTTTCTATCTCTTCTTTTTGATTATTTAAGTTAACGAGCTGCTGCTTTGCCTCTTTTAGAACTTGATAATCATTAAGAAGTTGTCTTGCTTGATCTAGATTTGTTTTCTTTTCTTCTTTTAATGCATTAGTCTTACTTAATGCATCTTTGTCCTTATTAAGAGTCTCTTCTAATACCTGACAATAGGATTCTAACTCATCTACTAATTCATTGAGATAAGAGATTTCCCCTCTTTGAATCGCTTCAATAAGGAAGACAAGATTTTCATGTTCTTCACTTATATGAATATGCCCTACTTCACTCATACATCTTGTTTTGATATCACTAATACTCTTTTCTGTTTCTTTTCTCCTATTGTTGAGTTCTTCTACAATATCATTATAGATTTCTGTATGGAAAAGCTTTCTAAAGATTTCTTTCTTCTCATTAGATGATTTACGCAATACATCCATAAATTCACCTTGCGCAATCATTGCGACCTGCATGAACTGTTCTTTAGTGAGATGAACGATATCTACGATCTTCTTATTGGCTTCTTTTTGAGGATACTCAGACCCATCTGGCATCATTAATGCGATACTACCTGATTCTGCTTTTTCTTTTCTTAAACCTTTTTTAGCGCCTGCTTTATAGTATGTATAATGCTGGGGAATACGATGAATGGTATAGATTTTTTCATCATCACCATAGCCTTGTGAGAAGGTCAATTCTACATAAGGTTTAACGTCTAATGAAGCAAATTGGCTTTGTAAGAGTGTGCCTGTTTTCTTATTTAGAGTAGAACTGCTTTCTCCATATAATGCGAATACAATCGCATCAAAGATAGTTGTTTTACCTGCGCCTGTATCTCCAGTAATTAAAAACAAATTCTGGTTTGGTTCTCTAAAGTCAATGACTGTTTTAGATGCATAAGAACCAAAGGCTTCCATTACGAGTTTAATAGGTTTCATACTATACCCCTTTCACATGATTGATGATATCTTGTAATAAATCTTTTTCTTCTTCATCAACACCATTTAGGAAATCAGTGCATAAAGAGAATGGATCCATTTTAACATCCTTCTTTACAACTGCCTGATAGTTATTCTTTCTTATGTTTTCTCTTCTTATTTCTAGTAATCTAGGAAAAGCATTTTTTAGTTTTTCCTGCATTTCAAAGATATTGAGATCCTGTTTATCAGTGAGTACAACTCTCACAAAATCATCACAGGATTGATTTAATACATCTTTAAGTTCTCCTTCTATGATTCTTAGATCATGAAGTGGTTTTAAAGGAAGTACATGTGTTTCTACAACACCCTTTTCTTTCATTTCTATTTCTATAATTCCTTTGTCCTGACCTGCTTCACTCATAGAATAAGGTAAAGGTGTACCACAATAGCGATAGACGTCACTTCCTACTTTCATAGGCTTATGGATATGTCCTAGAGCGGCATAATCAAATGGGAGTAATACTTCGCCACTGACTTCATCTATGTTGCCAGCAGTACGTATTTCAGAGTCAGTTCGTTCTATGTCTTCTGCTTTCTTATTAATTGGTAGATAGAACTGGTGAGAAATCAATACGTTTCTATCCTTCGTATTCATTTCTTCTCTTTCTATCAGTTTCTTAATTGTTTCACTATAAGAGTAGTTTCTTCCATCGTTAGTTCCAATAATGTTTTTAACCATGGAAGGTTTCACAAAAGGAAGAAGATAGAAATGAACAGGCCCATAATTGTCATTTAAAGTAATTCTTTCAATATGATCTTCTTCTTTTTCAGGAGGGTTACCTACCATATAGAGGTTCTGTTTAAGTAGTACCTGTCTAAAACAGTCAATTCTAGGTGCACTATCATGATTACCAGAAATCATCATAATAGTAGATTGGGGTACTGCTTCCTTTAAAGATGTCACAAAAGAGTCAAATAGACTCACTGCTTCAGCACTAGGAACAGCTTTATCATATATATCACCTGCAATCATAATAGCGTCAGGTTGTCTTTCTTTTGCGTATTGTACAATTCTATTAAGTATATATTGTTGGTCTTCTGTTAAGTCTCTATTCATCAGCTTTAAGCCAATATGGAGATCAGATAAATGAAATAGTTTCATTATTATTTGTCCTTTCTATGTCAAGATAAGTTTATTATACACCATCTCTATATTCTATGTCTGAAATTCATGCTTGATAATGCCTTTAAATAGGTGTCATTAAAAATTATTTAAAAGTAATTTATGCTAGTCTAAAAAAAAGAAACAGCAACCCGCTGTTTCTCTCACGTTAGATTCCAAACTCTCTTGCAAGTTCTTCATCTACTTCATCTGCAGTAAATGTTTTACCTTCTTTGATAGATTCAATACCTTTTCTTAATTCTTTGTCTAGTTCTTCTTGTGTCCTACCACCAATTGCGGTTGGTTCTGTATATGTCATATCTATCACCTCTTTAGTCCATAGTAAGCATTATCAACATGTATTACAAGACAAAAAGATAAAAGAATATACTTTCTATACTGTAAACAATAATACTACAAAACCCATAAGTACAAACAATACAGGTAGAATAATCGCAATGAATCTATTAGATGCTTTCTTATACCAATAAGGAATTAACGATAATCCAAATAGAATTATACTAGCTGCAAATAGATAATCACCTTCCATGATACCTACACAGCCAAATAGAGCTATACCTACACCAATAAGAGTACGAATAATATCAAATATAAGAAATACAGAACCTATTGCTTTTTTCTGTATTCTTTTTCTTTTCATCTTCTTTTCATATCTTGTATATTCATTATCTAGAGTACTATCACATACAGGACATTTCTTCATTCCCGGTTCTACTCTACATCCACATTTAGGACAGATCATTATTTCACCTTCTCATAAGCTATTCTAGGTGTGCCATCTTCTACATAGATAATTCCTGTTTCTTGAAAACCATTTTTTAACAAAACCTTCTGCATAATCTTATTATCTTCATGTGTATCAGCTCTTAGATGTGCACATCTTTTACTGCAGAAGTTGACTGTTTTATTAAATACTTGATGCATAATGCCATCACTTGCAATACGATGAATCGTACCATAAGTACTGTAATCAAGCCATGCACCTTCTATTTCCTTATATGTAGGATCTTCTGCTATAATAAACGCAAATACACTATGTATAATAGAGTCTTCTTCCATTACAAAGAGTTGATGTTTATGAATGTCTTCTTCTAATGTTTTTGAATCAGGATAACGGCTGTTCCACTGATGTGGGTTGCCTGTTTGTCTCATAAATGCTTTCGCAATGTCATATATTTCTAATATTCTTTCTATGTCTTCTATTCTTGCTTCTCTAATAATCATGATTCATCCTCCCTACCACAATTTAATCAAACAGAGTTAATCTCTGTCAATATGTAAAACATGAGAAGCTCCTGTTAACCTTTAGATGTATCACTTAATACCAACCTATTTCATTATAATACTCCCCCAAAACTTAATAGATTGTGTTTATTCTTTTTGTAATATACTAATCCCACTATATCCGCAAGTGCCCAGCCTATTGGAACTGACCACCATATGCCAATGACTCCTAGTGCTGGTATAGAAGATAAAATATAAGCTAAAGCGACTCTTGTACCAAGTGAGAATACTGTAAGGACAACACTCATACCTGGTCTTCCTAAGGCACGATATAAACCATATAACAAGAATAAACAGCCTATACCTATATAGAATGCACCTTCTATACGTAAGTAACGTACACCTTCTAAAATAATGCTTGTTTCTTTGGCATCTATAAAGATCATCATTAAAGGTTTCGCAAATATATAAACTAGAATAGAAATAATTATACAAAATATTGAAGAGATACGAACAGCTTCTTTGACTCCTTTTTGTATTCTTTCTCTTTCTTTGGCTCCATAGTTTTGAGCAATGAATGTAGAAAAAGCATTTCCAAAGTCCTGTACTGGCATATAGGCAAAAGCATCTATTTTTACTGCAGCTGCAAATGCAGCCATAACAACTGTACCAAAGCTATTAACTAACCCTTGTACCATCAGTATTCCTAGATTCATGACTGATTGCTGGATACAGGTAAGAAGTGAAAAGGAGATGATCTGTTTAATTCTTTCTCTTTTTAAGTAACTAACCTTAAATATTACAAGTACTTCTTTATATTTAAGTAGTGTATAAAACATGATGCCTATACCTGATACATATTGAGAAAGTACTGTGGCAAGGGCTGCACCCCCTACTCCCATCTTTAATACAAGTACAAAATAGAGATCTAGAATAATATTCAAGATAGAAGAGATGGCAAGAAAGATGAGTGGAATGACTGAATTACCTATAGATCTTAAATAAGCCGAAAAGAAGTTATATAAGAATATCGCAATGATTCCCATAAAAATATATAGGAGATAACATCTCATATCACCCCATACCTCATGAGGCACGCTTAAGAAGAGTTTAAGTGCATCTATACATATATAAGCAATAATATTAAGTAATATGGATATGAAGGCGATAAAGAAGAAGGAAGCACATAGATTCTGTTTTAGTCCTCTTTTATCTCTTTGTCCAAATCTAATAGAAAAGAGTGCACCACTACCCATACATAAGCCTAATATAATAGATGTAATAAAGGTCATTAGAGTAAAAGAAGAACCGACTGCAGCTAAAGCTGTTTTTCCTAAGAACTGTCCTACTATTAAAGTATCCGCAATGTTGTAACATTGTTGTAAGAGGTCTCCTAGTATCATAGGTATCGCAAACAACAGCATTGATTTCACAACAGGTCCTTTTGTAAGATCTTTATTCATTATATGCCTCCTTTTCGTAACTTCATGCTTACGTTATGCAACTATTATAGTATAATGGTTTGCTTATATCAACTTGTGATTTGCTTATTGTAATGATAAGATGAAATAGATAGGAGTGATATGTATGTACTTAAATGGTTTAGATGAGTTAGATCAGAAGATTATACAGTTATTAGTAAAGAATGCCCGCATGTCTTATTCTGATATAGGAGAAAAGATTGGAATTTCTAGAGTAGCTGTTAAAGCACGTATTCAGGCTTTAGAGAATAAAGGGATTATTGAAGAATATACAACGATTATTAATCCACAAAAAATAAGTGGTGCTGTATCCTGTTATTTTGAGATAGAAACAAAACCAGATTATTTTAAAGAGGTAATAGATATATTATATAAGAATGATATAGTGACTCAGATCTATAGAGTAACGGGTAGAGATAAACTACATGTACATGCAGTGGCATCTTCTAATGAAGAGATGGAACATTTTCTTCATGATGTGATAGATACACTTCCTGGTGTGTTAAGCTGCAGCTGTAATACGATATTATCACGTGTAAAAGATATAAAAGGATTAAGACTATAATGGTCGGTACAAAAGCGTACCGACCTTTTAGATTGAGTTGGCCATTTCATAGGCTTGTTTATATATTTCCTGATCCTTTACTAGACCTGCATCCATGACATTTGTGGCATAAAGTCTACCCTTTATTTCATATTCTTCTAGATGTTCTACAAAACCATCTAGGTCTCCTAATGCTCTTTCTACAATATCTTAACCTAATCCTGCAGAGATGATGTAATAGACATCCTTTTTACCTAGATGCTGCCAGATAGGATAAGTACTATCTATGAATGTTTTCATTTGTGCACTGATTCCATAGAAGTATACTGGTGTTGCAAGTACTAATACATCTGCTTTTTGGTAAAGATTTAATATGTTTGCCATATCATCCCTAAGAATACAAGTGCCACCATTTCTCATACAACCATCACATGCTCTACAAAAACCGATATTTTGATCCATGATACGTATCATGTCTACATGATGGCCTTTATCTTCTGCACCCTTCTTGAATTGATTACATAGTAGTTGTGAGTTTCCATTTCTTCTAGGTGAACTAGATATGATTAATATGTTTTTCATTGTTTGTCATTCCCTTCATTTCTCTTATTTTACTTATATTAATAATGTTTTCAATCTTCGTTCATATTGTGAAAATATATGAAAAAGCATATACTATCACTAGAAAGGGGTTGAACCTATGTATACAAATTTAACAATTAGTATGGACAGTGATTTAAAAGAAAAGGCAGATGTATTATTTAGTGAACTAGGTATGGATCTTAGTACCGCATTTAATCTTTTTGTGAAGGAATCATTGCGAGTGGGTGGTATTCCTTTTGAATTAACACCAAATAAAGAAACTATAGAAGCATGGAAGAAGCAAAAAGAATGACTTATAATTCTTCTGTTAAGGGTTACGATAATTTAGATAAGTTGTTTGAGGAACTCAAAAGCTAGGCACTGTACAGCTGTACAGTGTTTTTTTGCATCAAAAAACACCTCTTATTAGAGATGTTCACAACTGCATTAGGACGAATACAATTATACTTATAACTATTACAACACTACCCATAATGATAAACATCTTAGATGCAAAACTATTATAAATAGGTCTATCTACATAGCAGATCTTAGGGTTATCTAGATTATAGTAAACAATCATTTTACTATTGATAGGCCATAGTTTTTCTGCCATCTGACGGACATTTACAATGGCTCCCGATTTTATATGTAGGTATCCTTTTTCATCCTCATAAGCGTTAGATTTAACTGGTAGTGGTATACCTGATACTTTGATGGACTTAATTCCTTTGTATTTCTTCTTTGCCTTATAAGTTATACCATCTACTTTGTATTCCACTATTGGATACATACGTGATTCTCCCGGGAAACTATAGCTAATTACTTTTCCTTCTACACTTTTTGTGCATTGTTTGTTATGTTTATTAGAAATCATATTCATAAGTATTCCAGATATAATTAATATCAAACCTATTCCACCGTCTACTAGTAATTGTACCATTGCCATTTAGATCACCCTGCCTCATTATAACACATGGAAAAAGAACGTCTCAATGAAGAGACGTTCTAGTTATTAAGCTCTTTTTTTCTTAAGAAAGATAAATGCAACACAAGCAAGACTCATTAATGTAACAAGTGGTAGGATAGCCGTGCTATCACCTGTTTTTACATCATCCTTCTTAGTGTCTTCTTTCTTTGTATCTTCTTTCTTTGTGTCTTCTTTCTTTATATCTTCTTTCTTAGTGTCATCTTTCTTAGGTTCTTCTGGTTTAGTTTCTACAGGTTTTTCTACTAAAGCATCCATAGCAGACTGTAATGAAGCAATTGCCTCATCAATCTTCTTCTGAGAAACACCATTTGTGTTAGCTACTTCTTTAGCATCAGCTAAAGCTGATACAAGTTTATTCCAAGATTCTTCTGTATATTTCTTAGAATCTAAGCTTTCAGCCTTAGAGATTAAGTCATTTAAAGTATCTTTGTTAAGTAATGACTTATAAGTAATACCATAACCACGTTTATACTTAATAGTATCAGTATAAAGCTTAGCAGTCTTATCATATACAGGAATATTAACTGGAAGTGATCCCTGAGCGCCAAATGTACCTAAAGCAACTTCAATACCTGCAATAATGTTAGGTCCATAAGCAGTTTTAGAAGATGTAACTCCACCAACGATTGCTTCAGTAACATCTACTGAAGAACCTTTACATCCATAAACAGCTAAAATAGCATCTGCATTTGCATACATCTGTACATCATATGGTTTATCTACTGACATCACGATAGACTTTTTGCCCTTTTCATGAGTATAGTCCACGATATCTTCTACATTTGAATACAACCAATGGTTAGATGAGAAACGACTTGCAGTACTAATTTCTGAGTTAACGAATACTGTATCAGCCCAATCAATGTTTTCTTTTACAGCATCCATATTTGAACCATTATATCTTACTACTTTTACTTCTGCAGAGTCAGGAATAAGTCCTGCTTCTTTAGCGCGGTTGTACCCCATGATCATCTGTGCTCTTTCATTGTCATATGGACAAAGCATTAAGATCTTCTGCTTTTCTTTAACAACTAGAGGTAAAGTATTGTTTTCATTCTTTACAACAGTGACAGCTGCAGCTGCGATTTCTCTTTCAGTTGCTCTATTAGTAGCATTACCTACTGTTGATAATGCTTTGTTTAAAGAGTAATCAGATTCTTTCCAATCTAAGATGCCTCTGTTTTCTTTAACTGTGAGGATTCTTCTGCATCCATCATCTAATCTAGATTCAGAGATTTCACCATTATTAACGGCTTCTTCTACATAATCAATAATTGAATCTAGTTTCTTAACGTCTTCTTGATTGTAAAGAACTGTAGGCATACAAATTAAATCAGCACCTGCTTCAATGGCTAGCTTAACTGCCTGTGATTCACCAAATGTATTCGCAATAGCTTTCATGTTCATAGCGTCAGTAGAAACAACGCCATTGAAGCCCATTTCACCTTTTAGAAGATCACTGATGATTGCTTTTGACATAGTTGCAGGTTTCTTTTCTTCATTACCTGTTGTTTCTGATACAACAGTTGTGTTATCTAATTGTGGATATAAGATATGTGCAGTCATGATCATTTCAATGCCCTGATTAATCGCAATCTTATATGGTTTTAATTCATTATTTAATAATTCTGCTTTTGATTTGTTTACGATTGGTAAACCATAATGTGAGTCAGTGGCTGTATCACCATGACCTGGGAAGTGCTTAGCACATCCAATAACGTTATAGTCTTTCAAACCAGCGATTGTTGCAGAAGCCATATTCCCTACTACATCTGCATCATCACTGTAACTTCTTAAACCGATAACTGGGTTGTTGGCATTATTATTAACATCAACAACTGGCGCTAAGTTCGTATTAATACCAATACTGCTTAATTCACTACCAATAATCTGGCCTGCTTTTTTCGCATACTCTGTATTATGAGTTGCACCAAGTGCCATATTACCAGGTAATGCTGTACCTGAACCTAAACGGTATACACTACCACCTTCCTGGTCAGTACTAATTAATAGTGGAATACCACCATCTTTTGTAGCTGCTTTCTGCATAGCCATACTTAAGTTATAAGATTGTTCTGTTTCCTGGATGTTCTGAGCAAAATAAATAAGTGCTCCAAAATCATAGTCTTCGACAATCTTTCTGACCTGGTCATTCATCTTAGTAAATTCATGACCGGTAGTCTGTGCACCATCACTTAAGTCCTCATCCCAGTAACGGAAATCTACCATAAGCATCTGTGTGATCTTTTGTCTTGTACTCATATTAGCGAGTAATTGATCCACTCTGCTTGTAGCATGAACATTTGATGGCAAAGCCATTGAGAGTGCCATAGCTGTACTAAGTGCTATAGCGGATACCTTCTTCATATCGTTTTCTTCTCCTTTCGAATGTATCTAACATAGTTATTGTAGCGCTTACATGTTACTTATGCAACAAATATTTCGTTTATTTTCTTTTTGTCATGTAATTTTATTTTAATATAGTATATCAGCCTATGCATACTAAAAAAGCATGATATACATAAGATAATATGAGTTACAGTATTTCAACATTTGAAAAAGAACTGTATGATTGTAATATATATGAGATAGTAAAGATTGTGTTAAGGGAGATGGTTGTATGGAAGAAAGGAATAATTTTGCGAAGGGAAAGGTTTCTACACATATATTATCTATTGCAGGACCAATGATCGTAGCACAGTTGATTAATGTACTCTATAATGTGATAGATAGAATATATATAGGACGTATTCCTCATACATCAACACTGGCTATGGGAGGACTGGGAATATGTCTTCCTATTATTTCTATAGTGATTGCGTTTGCGAACTTGTTTGGTATGGGTGGTGCCCCACTTTGTTCAATAGCAAGAGGTAAAGGCAATAACAAAGAAGCAGAAAGGATTATGGGAAATGCTTTCTGTTTGTTAGTACTATTTGGGATAGGTTTAATGATTATTGGTTTTCTTTTCAAAGAGAAGATCTTATGGCTCTTTGGAGCAAGTACGCATACTTTTAAGTATGCAAATGATTATTTGACTATCTACTTATTAGGGACAGTGTTTGTGTTAATAGGATTAGGTATGAATAGTTTTATTAATAGTCAGGGATTTGCGAAGATAGGAATGATGACAGTACTGATTGGTGCTGTATTGAATATTATATTGGATCCAATATTTATATTTTTATTAAATATGAATGTGAAAGGTGCAGCACTCGCAACAGTACTGTCACAGTTTGTATCTGCTTTATGGACAATACACTTTTTAAGAAGTGATCAAACAATACTTAAGTTAAAGAAAGAGTGTATGTATATAAATCCTTATTATGTAAAGCGTATATTCTCTTTAGGGACTGCAGGATTTATGATGGGTATTACGAATTCGATAGTATCTATTGTATGTAATTCCACTTTACAACTATATGGTGGTGATCTCTATATAGCGATTATGACTATTATTAACTCTATTAGAGAAGTTGTGCAGTTACCAGCCCAAGGGTTTGGAAATGCCTCTCAGCCAGTATTAGGATATAATTATGGGGCTAAAGAATATAAACGTGTCTTATCAGCAATACGTTTTGTAACACTTCTATGTTTTGGGACAATGTTTATTATTTGGGTATTAATTACTGCTTTCCCACAATACTTTATTAAAATCTTTACTCATGATCCTCATATTACTAAACATGCAATTATTTATATTAGATTATATTTTGCAGGATTCTTTATGCAGTCATTACAGATATGTGGTCAATCTGTGGCAGTAGGACTAGGCAAGTCTAAACGGGCTATCTTCTTTTCTATCTTTAGAAAAGTGATTATAGTAGCTCCTTTGACTATTATTCTTCCACGTTTTATTGGAATTGAAGGTGTGTTTATTTCAGAAGCAATTAGTAATTTTATAGGTGGAGGTGCCTGTTATATTACAATGTGGTTAACTATTGGAAAGAACTTAAAAAAAGAGATTTCTTAGAAAAGAGATCTCTTTTTTCTATTATTCTTATGTAATACTTCTAAATAACATAAATATAACACTTACCTTATTGCATTAAATTAGATTTGAGAATATCATAATATATATAATATACAGCAAGGGAAGGAAATAAAGATGAATAGGAAACAGATGATATTAGCTGCAGGTGCAGTTGTGATTATTGGTATTGGTGGTACTGCTTATGCATTAAGAAGTCCTAAATTAGAACTTAAGACTACTAAAGTGAATGTAGAGTATGGGACTACATATACACCTAAACTTAAGGATATAGTAAATAATTATAAGGATTTTAATAAAGATGATTTAGTAATTATCAACAAGATACCTAATGAGAAGGATAAGACTTATCCTGCAGTAGGTAAGTATACTATTACTGTGAAGTATAAAAAGAAGTCTTTGAAACAGAGTGTCATTGTGAAGGATACAAAAGCACCAGAGTTTGTATTACCTGCAAATATGGAGTTAATACAGGGAACTGGTTTCAATACATTTGATTACGACTCTCTAAAGTCTCTTCTGAATATTCGTGATTTTTCTGAAGTAAGTATTGAGATTGATACAAGTAAGATAGATATTAATACTCCAGGGCAGTATGATCTTAACGTTACAGTAAAAGATAAGTATAATAATGAAACCAAGAAGACCGGTAAGGTCACTGTTATTGCAAAACCAGTGATTAGCAATAATGAAGAAGTTGTTCATGAGACAGTGAAGAATAAAGATAGTACTACAAGTGTAAAGACTAAGGTACAGAAGAAACAGAGTTCTAATACAAATAGATCTTCTAATAGTTCTTCTTCAAATAACAATAATAAAAGCTCTTCTGGAAGTAATAATAGTTCAAGTAATTCTTCATCAGGAAGCAATAAAGGATCTATGACATACGAAGATGATCCTAAATATCACTGGGAAGGTGATCATTCCTATGGTGATGGTGCAGAAATTAATGGTGAAGACTTTGATAAGTTAACTGGTGGGGACTGGAAGAACTGGAATTATTAAAAGCAAATATATCTTTCCCTCAGGGAGACTACTATAAGTGCTCTCCCCTTTCTTAAGTAAAACAGTCAGGATTAGATGCCTGACTGTTTTGCATTATCAATAACTTCATTTAGAATTTCATCTAATTCATCAATAGTATAAATCTTCTTACCTGCTTTACGTTCTTCTTCCACTAATAGAAGTTCTTCTCTTAACTTCAACATCTCTTCCCTATAATCATTATCCATATAAGTTCCTCCTGCTGATTATTATATCATAGTTCTAAATAAAAATATTATGCTAATTCACATTTTTATGAATACTATTTGCATTATATTCTAGATAGTGTATAATAATCTCAATTTTGGGATTAAATTCAGGAGGGTAAAAATGAAAACGAGTAGTGGTAAGCAGTTAGCTAAAAAGATGTTAATTGCGATGATTTGTGGTCTTGCCTGTGGGTTTGGCTGCATTATGTTAAGAGAACACTTAGTAAGTAGTGGTCAGACTGATCTTTGGACAAAGATCAATAACTTATTCTTTCAGGATATTACACAGCCTACAGCAACTAAAGCTGTTGGAATCTTCTATATTGTAGGTCAGTTATTTGTTAATTCATTACAGCTTATTATTGTACCTATGGTATTTGTATCTATTACATTAGCTATTTCAACTATCACAGATACAAAGAAGTTAGGTAGAATTTCTACTAAGACTATTTTAACTTTCTTTATTACAACTGTATGTGCATTATGTTTTGCAGGTGTGGTTGCGTCTATTGTATATCGTTTAGGTTTCTTTAATGCAGTGGGTAAAGCAGCAGTAACAATCCAGCAGGGTTCTACTGGTTCTAACCCATTAAATATTATTTTAAACATTATTCCTAACAACCTTATTTCAGCTTTCTCTACTAATGGTAACGTATTAGCGATTGTATTTATTGCAGTTGCTATGGGTCTTGCAATGAATACATTAGAAGAAGAAACAAAGACTCTAAAGAAGTTATTCGAAGAAGTGTCTAAGATTATTACTTTATTCTTATCATTTGTAGTTAATAAGTTTGCACCCATTGGTATCTTCTGCTTATTAACTAGAACATTCGCAATTTATGGTATTGATTCATTAAGACCAGCACTTGCTTATGTAGTTACAGTTGTTATTGCATTATTTGTATATTTATTCTTAGCTTATCCTATCTACTTAATGTCTATGGCTAGAGTAAATCCAAAGCCATTCATGAAGAAGATGGTTAAGGTTGCTTTATTTGGTTTCTCTACTTCTTCTAGTGCTGCAACTCTTCCAATCAATAAGAGAACAGTAACTGAAGAATTAGGTGTAGATGATCAGATTGCATCATTTGTATTACCTTTAGGTATGACAATCAATATGGATGGTACAGCAATCATGCAGGTTATTGCAGCTATGTTTATTGCAGCAAGTTCTGGATATAAAGTAACATTCATGTCTATGGCAGTTATTGCAGTACTTGCATTAATTGCATCAGTTGGTACTCCAGCTGCACCAGGTGCAGGTGCTGTGATCCTATTTACTATATTAACTGGTATGGGTTATACAAACGATGCAGCATTACTTGCATACTCATTAATTCTTTCAATCAATAGACCTATTGAAATGTTAGTTACTTCACTTAATGTAGTTGGTGATGCTTCTACTTCAATAATTGTAGCTAAGAAAGAAAACATGATTGATAGCGAAGTATATAAAGGATAGAAGTTCTTTCTAGAAAAGGAGTCAGAAATTCTGACTCCTTTTAATGTATACTTGAAATATTCTAATAATTATGTATAATACTTATAAAGAGAGCTGGAAGATAGGGTGGCTTTTAAAAAGCGGCCTTGTTGAATGGTTTTCTAGTAAGAAAGAGGCTTCTAATGGTGACCTTTAAAAGGTAGCTTTAATTAGAGGCTTTTTTGCTATATAAAAAAGAAAGAGCCAGATTACTCTGACTCCTTCAAGTATATGTCCGCAAACATATACCCCAATTACTAATAATATATACTAATACAGAGTGGGTGTGCAAGAGGCAGATTAAACTTTCTTATAAAGAATATCATTCTTGTTTAATAGTTCTAATACTTCTTTTATATTCTTAAAGGTATGTGCTCCCTTTTGTATATACTTTCTAGGCCATAAGAGAGAAGATTGTAGTAATGAGTAAGGTATAAGGATGTCTCTACCTTGCTTTATGCAGTGATCCGCTTGTCTTAATGCCCCACTTTTCTCTCCTATATCCATGATAATAGTCGCAATAGAAATACCACTCATAGTCGCATTTCTTGTAGGAAAATTCCATTTGTATACTTTATTACAGGGTGGGAATTGTGAGACAACAAGTCCATGTTTTTCAATTGTGCGTTGAAGATTTTTGTTTTCTTTAGGATAGTACTGGTTAATAGGTGTTCCTATGACAGCTATAGTTCTTCCATTGTTTTTTAATGCTGTTTGGTGGGTTATTGTATCTATACCTTTCGCAAGTCCTGCATTGACTACTATATTTCTTTTGACTAATGCTTTAACAAGTATTTCTGTCTTTTCCATTGCTTCCTTATAAGCATCTCTACTCCCTACTACACTAACAGACTTTTCATTTAATAAACGTACATTGCCTTTAAGGAATAAATATGGTGGTGCTGCTGGAATCACAACTAATAGTTTAGAATATATCTCATCACCTTTTTTTACTAATATAACATCTTCTGGGAGAGTTTTGAAACTGTCCTTGACTCTTAGATAGGTATGATAGAAATCCTTCTCTGATACTTGTAATTGCAAGGATAAGTAAGGGATATTATGTATGAGACCACTTCTATAATTGAAGTGGCCTAATTGTGCTATGAATTGACTCGTTTTCTTATCATTACAATTGAAATATTGTTGGATTGTATAATACAAAATCGCATCTCTTACATAAACATTATTGATATCCATAAGAACCTCCTTTATGAGTATTCTATTATTGGAATGAATGATTATCAAGAGAAGATAAACTATATTGCACTTATAGTGTGGAGCTAGTAGAATCAAGAAAGGAGGTGTATGCAGATGTGCTATCTTATTGCGAAAAGAATGTATAAACCTGGATGTATCGCATTACAGACAGAGCCTGGAGAAGAAATGGCAAAATTTGCAGATAGAATACAAGAAAGACTTGGGTATGATATAGAGATTATTACTATTAGTAGACCTACTGCATATGGGGAGTATGAACCTTATCGTTTTGTAAGTAGTTATGAAGAATTTGAGAAAGAAGCAAGTCTGCTTTAAGAGGAATCCTTAATGTTTAGGATTCCTTTTATGCTCTATAGACTAACTTGTATTTTGCTACTCGATATTTTTATGCATTACCTTTGCATTTTTATGACTTGTGCCTCTTAATGATCTTGAAACAATAAGCTCCCATTTACACCCATACTACGTGATTAAATAAAATATAGGAAACCCCTAGTTATTTTGAATTACCCAAGATATCAAATGCATTCTTGTCTTTTCTTTTAAACTCACTTGTCTACTTTCTTCAACCTCTCTATCAGTGTCGGAATATTAGCCTGCTGTTTCTTCATAGTATCTATCTGCTATATATTCCGCTGACTCTGCCCACAGACCGTTTTCTGTTTCCTGCAACGTCTTATATGTTTCCGATTTATAGAAACGTAATACAGCTTCTTCAAAACTGATTTGAAAATGTTCCTGTAATAATTTGACTACATCTCTGATCTGTATACATACATTCATTGTAATGTCTTTTCCGTTAAAACTATATATTTTCTCTGGCATAAGAAATCCTCCTAACCGGTTTCAAATATTCTAAGGCTTTTTCTGTATGAAAGGATACCTGATTATTTACTTTACTATATCGCAATCTCTCCACTGCCTCTTTCGCAGTAAGTATATTAGCAATATATAATTGTACAGTTTCCATGGTATTATCATCTGCTACAGGACCAATCACCACATCATACTCATGCTGCAGACCACCTTTACTTCTATTCAATTTAATAAATTCTAACCATTCTTCATTCAATGTATCAAAACGTTTTACTCGTAATGCAGCTACTTCTTCAAATACAAATTCATACACATAATACCTGTTCTTCCTTTCTCTTAAAGAAAGTCGATATGCCCATTCTTTCGATTGAGAACGCAAAACGGTCGTATAAAATCCTTTTCCAAAATCACGACGATTATGTGATTTTTTTAAATCTATTTTATCAAAATCAGAACATGTGCCATGGTAAACCACTAATTCTCTTGAATCCTCTGCTATCACTTTTTCCACATATTCCATGACTTCTTCAAAACTAATTTGATGAAGATATTCATGCTGAATCAGTATCTTCTCAAAAACCTGATTTTTGTGAAATAATTCGGCTACTTCATCACCGGTAAGATCATATTTTTCTGCATACTTTTCCATTACCTCAATGGACAACATCTCACAATCTGTCTGCACGCTCACCCTTCATCCCCCATTTCTAATTATTTTTTTAGTATACCACAATCTGATATCTTGTTTCTATGATTAAAAAACGATTAACTCCTTTACTCTCCACAACCATCATTTTCCAGATTATACTCCATGATTATTCTATCCACAACTTCTTCCGGTGACTTGTTATTAACAAATACACGATTGTGTATCCCTATCTTAGCATTAACCATTCCGTACCAATCTAGATCCTCTTGAATTTCTTTCATATAATAATCTTTATTCGCATTTTTGTAATTATCATCGGTATAGATGTCGTCATTTTCATCACTAAATATAAGCCTCGAAAAAATATTCTCTGGAGTATCGTACAACTCAATCAGCAAATTATCGTCCGAAATAATGCTTGTTTTAAAGTTTTCAATATAAGAAATGGGTGAAATTGCAAAGACAACATCTTCTTCCATTTTAATAATCTTCTTGATAATACTCCCTCGTTTCTGATCTCTCCACCGTAAATTCTCAGTGTTAACAAATTCCTCAAGAGACATTTTCAAGCGATTTTTCACTTCTTCATCTAAATCGACAAACTTAATATCTAATCGTTCAGCAAGTAATTTCCCTACAGTTGTTTTTCCAACATTAGAAATTCCAAATAGACATATCTTCATTCCTCTGTCCCCCCCTTCTTTTGATATAGTTGTCACTATATGTCATCATAATAATTCAACGCACACTCACATAATTTAATGTGTAAAATGGTTCTTCATTTTTTATTTTATCAGGCAATAGTTTCCATAAGTCATACATCTTTTTGCTCAATCCAATAATGTCACTTTCTTTATAAACAGTTTTTAATTCACTCATCAACTGACCACCAAATTATATGATATCAAAAGATAATTCGTTCATTAACTGATATAAATATAACATAGCATTTTTGTAATCTCTGCCTTCTAAGTCAAACAAAATCTCATCTCCTGGAGTATAACAGAACAGATTATCAAGAGCTTCTCTATTTTCACCATGTTTTTTATATCCAATATTACATAGCAATAAATATACAAATAATTCCTCTATGTTTCCTACCCTTCCTTGATAGCCTAATTATACCATGGGATCATTATATAAATCATCCTTTTGCATACAACTTGTCGTAAAAACAAACTCCAAAAGAGATATTTCCCCTTTGGGCTCATACATTCATCAGCTATCCATTTTCCATTTCATTTTTTCCTCATGATCACGAGACTTTTTTCTCTATTTTTTCAAATCATGAAGTTTCTCATGGATACTTGTTTTAACATGCATATCCTTTTTCTAAACAATCATATAATAGATTTTCGCAAATAGTGTTACAACACATGAAAAGAGCTAAATATGTGCTTCATTTCCTCTACCCAACCACTCCAGTATTCATGATCACCTGTAACATAGTATGTATGATGAGTATTCCGCTAATGGAAGACCCCTCGTTACGGTAGAGAAGTCCACTCTGTACGCTGACCAAGTCCACCTTGCTCAAAAATTGAATTCGCTCAAAAGTCCACTATGGATTTGAAAAAGGCATAACATTTTTTTATCATTATGCCTTCACTATTTTTATTGTTTTATTCTTGAGTATTCTTCACGTAATGATTTTTCGTGTAAAGTAATTAGTTAGGAACTATTAATGATTCTATCTAAAATAGCGTCTGCAATAGGTCCTCCATCTAATAATTGATGCCATCCATTGAATGAGTAGCGACTATAGAAAATGGTTGATTTTTTATTACAACGAATTTCCATCAACTCTAGAAGGTCACTTTTTTCAGATTCGTTTGTTGGTTTCAATAAAAATTCATCGATAATCAACAGATCATACTTCCCCAATCTCTTTAAGTATTCATTGTATTTTCCTTGAATTCTCTTTTCTTCAAATTTTGAAAATAATTCAGGCAATCTGATATGTTGTGGTTGATATTAATGAATGGCGTCTATCTAAAGCAAAAGATATGTGTGCTATTCCTTATAATGCGAAAGAAAGAAATTTACTAGGATTCCTACAAGAGTTATATGGTAAAATACTTATTAATTTCGGTGGTTCTCCTGTTGTAGATATTGATTTATTTATCGATACTTCTAGAGCAAATAATGTGATTCCTGAAGTAACAAAAATAGCTAAGATGAACAGTAGACTTGTTATTATAGCGTTATATCATCATGATAGTACATTTAACCCACTAGATCTTGTATATTCAGAGATGGAAATAATGGAATCTATTGCCTATAATGCAGTAGATATTAAACAGTGTATTGAAGCATTACATAAGAAATCTACACCTGTAGAAAAGATTATTACACATCATTATGTATTAGATGATATAGATAAAGCATTTAAACAAGCAGCAAAGAGTAATGAAACATTAAAGATACTTATTGATCATGAGTAATATGCTGAAGGAATCCTGAGGGAATCCTTTTTAGGTGTGGTGTTTATTCTAAAGGTTATAGGATGAAAAAGGTAAGAACTATAAAGCAAAAAAAACGTATTAGCAATATTTTAATTAAATAGAGCGTAGCTTAATAAAAAATCTCCTCACCCGTGAAAATTAATCCACCGATGAGGAGAAATTTTAATCTTCTTCTGTGTAGTCGCAGTTTGAACATTCCCAAACTTCTCCGTCCCAGTACAGGCAACCACCACATTCAGGACATGGACGAAATTCTTCATCATCTTCTTCTAATTCACCTGAACAATAAGGACACTGACCGTATTCAGATTCATCATAGACCTTATCGCAATATGGACACATCTGCATTACATCGACCTCCCTTCTCCTTTATTACAAATAACTATAAAGTGTTTTCTTTCTGATTAAATAAAGTTAAGTCATCATACTCTATGCGTATTTAACTTCATCAATACACTGTTACATAAATTCATCAATTTTTTCTTTTGATTTTTTACTACTCAATCTTACAGCTTCGAAAATTAATCATCATTTGATAAGTACCAACCATGCTCACGATGAGGCAAATTAAGTGGAAATCTACAAGAAATTGCATTAACTACATCTATATGTATATTGCTAATTTTGGCGTATTCATCCGAATAATAATCAAGTTCTTCTAGCAATGATTCCATTTCACTTGCAGTATCTCTAAGTTCATCTTCTGATGCTGTATCCAGCCAACTACTTGTAACATAAGAAAAATCTCCCATCGTACTATCCTCCTAACGCTTATAATTTGATATCATTTCCAAAAACTCTACTGACACAAAATATGGATTATTATCATCTCCAATTTTCTCAATCAAAACGGCATTCTTAACTGTTTCAAGCACTCTAAATTGATCTCCAATTTTAAATTCTAAACCATCATCGCTTACACCATCTACAGTTATAGAATATACTATTGAATCTGATGTTTCCTTCAGTTTTTCCTTATTTTTTTTCTTCCTTACTTTTTCTTTAACAATTTCGCCGCCTTTGTACAAGGCTACACTTGCTACTGCACCTGCTCCAGCAATTATTACAGCAAGATTTTTAGGACCTCCGACCTTCTTTGCCAAAATAGTCATCCTTTGATAATCACCTAAATTACTCATTCTCTTTACCTCCTTCATCTCGTCTACCATGCCTCAATTCATCTTCATATAGTTCGCTAAAATTTTTATATCCGCCAAACACTGAAACAGCATCTGCTATAAATTCACAATCTTCCTTTGTATAATCTCCAGTCTTTAACTTTGAAATATCTCCCGCCAAGTAACTTGACGAATATAAGCGTGCAAATAGCTTAACGGGCATTTCTATTCCTCCGTCTTGAGATTTATATAAATCGTTAAAATATTCATATATTATTTTCACCATTAATTGAATATCAGAATTATTAGCACCTAATGCCTTACGTTTACAAATTGCTTTAGGCAATACATATTCTGCAAGTAAGAAATCTATGTCCATAGTTTCTATCTTTTCAATCATGGATATCATTCGTCCTAGATTGCCATTGTCCCATTCTTCAGGCGTTTTATTTAATATCATGTCAACAAATTTTGCATATGATTCACCTTGTGGGTCTTCTAAGATATTCCATTTATCAATAACATCCCTCTGAAAATCTTCAAATTTCACATCTCCCATCCTTTTAGATCGTAATGGCAAACGCCCGGTTAATTTAATAGTCTTAGCATATCCTAAATGACGTTCTAATTCTGACTTTTTCTCTTCCAGCTCCGCTATCTTCTTAGATATAGAAACATCAAAATCAAACTCTTTATCAGAGAACATTTCTCCAATCTCCTTAATTGAGTATCCCATACCTTGCAAGACTCTAATCGTCCAAATACAATCCAAATCATCATCGTCATAATCTCTATATTGAGAATTTCTATTTTCTGGCATAAGTCCTGCCTTTTCAAATCCTCTAAGAGCCTTTCGTGTGACACCTAAATTGTCTTCAACCCACTTAACTTTATAGCCCAATACTATCACCTCCTATTGGGATTATACAACCTTGCCCTTGGGACAAAGCAATGCTTTTTGAAGATTTTTTTAATCTTTTATTTTATTAAAATTATGCTTTAGGTTATTTTATTCTAATTAGCCTAATGAAACTCGTAATATTGAACACAATTTTCTTTCTCTTCTGTAAAGGATATGCCTTTATCTTATTACTTACTGTTTCAAAATGGTTAGAAAATTGCTTTATGCATATTTTTAATCTGATATGAACTATTCCATATCTTCAAAATAATCTTTATTTGCTTTATATCTATCCTCTCCTAGTAAAAACATATCCGGTTGTTCTTTTTCTATAACAGCTATGAGCAAATTTTCATACTTGCAGGAATGAATGTCAATTGCAGGTGCGAGTTTATAGGATGAAAAAAGTATTAAGGTGCTCACCGTATAAGAACTGTATGTAAGTTTGTGATAAAACAAGAGAAAGTATGAATGTGGTACATACCTTGAGTAGTTTCATTTTTCCATAAATGAAGTAAAACAATAATCAACTAAGAGAGGCTAAGACAGATAATGACTAGTATGAAAAAATAGTCATTATCTGTTATAATTAAATCAATACTTCTCAAGCAGGTGGTACATTTTATGGAAAATAAAGAAGAAAACAAAAAGAAGAGATCAGAAAAATACACGTCTGATAAATTGATTTATATTATTTTTATTGTTATTGCAGGATTTCTAATAGATATATACGTTAACTTTACAGGAAATACATTCCTAAAAGTTACTGAGTCATATATTACTGCTATCTACGGATCTATTATAGGTGTTGCTGTATTATGCATTTCTTTAATAGCTTTAATCTCTGATAAATTAGAAAAAACTTATTATGGATATAGGTTAAAGGAGATTATTCTATTCGATGAATCCCTTCTTAATTTCAAGAAATACTTATGTTTATCATTTGGATCTATGGCACTTGCTACTGGTCTATTCTTTTTTGGATATAAAATATCTTTGGTCAACACTATAACTGCACTGATGTTATCAGAAATCTACTTAGAATATCTAATGGCAGAAAGGATATTTGACATAATTACTAATTAAACAAAGTGTTATAAAATTGTGGAATCTTACATCAAACAAGATAAAGTTCAAAATGGAGAAGGATTACAAGAAAAGTACGAAAGAGAAATAACTCGATTATTCAATTCATTAAAGCATTTTACTGAAGATCATAATCATGAAAAAGTAGAAAAAGTCATTGAACTAATAGTCGTACTCAACGAAAGAAATGATGAGTTAACAAAAAAGAAAAATATACATCAATTTTTCTTTGCTAAGCTGAAAGAGATTATTACTCCCCTTTCGGATAACTTTGGTTATAACCAGATGGTAAAAGATATTATTTCATTATCAGAACATAGTCCATTAGACGGAACAGAAAGGATATCTTTATTTCTTACTCCAATAGAAGAAATGCAATATTGGGATGATAAAAAACTTGTACAAAATAACTATTTCCATCAAATAAGAGAACTTTATAAAATACCAGAATACCGAGACCAATCATTAATAAGCGATTCTGATATTTTTCCTATATTTGTCAGATATTTTACGAATATAATGGACAACCAATTATGTACTGAAAAACGCAAAAACAACCTGATTGTAAGTTACATACGTCAATTAAGCTATTTATACTGGGAAGAGCCAGATAAGTCATTTGTACAGGTCAACTGCAAGGCCCTATTCGATATATTTAAATATCGTGTTTTACAGAACGAAAATAAAGAAGAAAGAGAATACGTTTATAGAATTATCGTAAAAGAGATTTACCTCAATAACCGCTTTTCGGAAAAGGATGCCTATTTTTATACCATCTCGTTAATGTTGCAAGCTTTTTATGCATATATTTTTCTTGAAAAAAAATCACTTAATGAAGAGCATAGAAATAATTTAAAAGATTTATTTGGTTTATCCATTTCTGATATAACTACCGATACATTTAAGTTTTCTGATGTAATTAAAAATCACATAAAACATATAATAGATATAATTGCTAAAAGAATAGAAATAAATGATAAAACAGGAGAATTATTCGAATTCAATTCTTATTTTCCTGTCAAGGAACGTATATGGACAGATAAATTTAATGCGGAATTCCTATTAACGATTTATGTAATATATTTTAACAAATTAAAGAATAGTCAAAGTGACAAGTATCCTAATTCATGGAACCTTACAATCAAACAAAGAACTATAGATGCAATTCTAGATAAATTTGATAAATCCACTTGGTTGATCAATGAAGAATTTAATATTCAGTGTAAACAATTTTCAGATTTACTAGATTACCCTTATAACATTAATAATGAATCCCAAATAGATTTATTCAAATCAATAAATAATGAAAAGAAAAAACTAAATGACACGTTGAGTGCTCCGCAAAAATGTGATATTAAAACAATAACAAGTAAACTTTCTGAATTAATGGTAGAAGAAAAAATACATGGATGGGTTGAGACATTAAATGAAGTAACTGAAACTAAGACTCATGAATTCTCATACGTTGATGAAAATAAATGGATTGAAAATGACTTAACAGCCAAAGGAATTAAAGATAATATTTTATGTGCTGTGCAAGCCTATATAACAACTTACGCCAAAAGAATAAGTTTAAATGACAATACAGCTTTAACAAAATTATCAGAATTGGGAAATACTCACAATGTACGTAACTTTAATTTAGATGACCTACCAATGTTAGATAATCACAATCAAGATTACATGGATGTTAAAAAAGATTTTGAAAGAAAAATCAATTATATCAATACTCCTGGAATAACCATTCCATTGTTATTCAATGAAGATAGTTTCAAACTCAATGCTCAAATCATAAGCATAGAACACTGTAAACTAACCGATGATGAATGTAATAGACAACTAGAGAAGTTATCAGAATATAATGGTTATTATGATGTAAATGGTGCATTGTATTCTAGAGGTGAGGCTATTGACGCAATAAAAAAGATTTATACAAAACAAAAAGTCCAATATAAACTAATAGTATCATTCAATAATGAGGATGTTATATTATTAATATTGAAGAATAAGGAGATCTAAGATTATGACTGATACAAAAAAAGAACATTATGTACCAAGATGTTATTTAAAGAACTTTGCTTTGGAAAATACTAAAATTAAAATATTTGATAAATTCAAAATGCAAACTCGAGAACAACGTATTATGGAAGTAGCTATGGAAAACTATTTTTATGATCTCGACTTCAGTGAACTTATACAAAAAGCTGAATTAGATGAAAATAAAAAACTTAAAAATGATTTAAAAAATATAATGCATATAGATAATTGGGAATACATTAAAAACGGACTTGATAAAAAATTTATTGAAAAAAAGTATTTTGCTCCACTCGAGCAAACTTACAGTGATCTACTTGAAACATTTATTTATAAAAGTCAAGACGGCAATAATTGGGTAATTAATAATTGCAAAATATGTTCTGAAACTGAAAAAAAGAAATATGGCACTTTTTATTGCAATTCAAATCACAAGAACAAAATCATATAGAGAGAATCTCAATAGTAGTCTTTCACAATTTCATCAAGCACTAGAACATAAGTTACAAATAAAAAATAAGAATTCACCACTTAAAGAATTATTTAAACCTAAAATAGATGATGATTATGTGAAATCACTGCATAGTATGATAATACTAGACGTAGATAATACCATTAAGTCAGCTGATATATTAGATAATCATGTTTGGGTTATTTATGTAAACAAAACAGATACTCCTTTTTATACATCAGATAATCCAGTAGTTACTATTCCACATAAGAAAGACAAATACTTAAGTTATAGTGGCCTTGCTTCAGAAGGAGTTGAAGTTGCATTCCCTATCTCACCACAATTAATGTTGGCTATGTATGATAAAAAAATACATGGAAATAACATACAAGATAGACAATTTATTGCGTTAACAGATAAAAATTATATTGAGTATTATAATCGTCAACAAGTACTTCAAAGTTATAGATGTGTTTTTTCTGTAAAGAACAACTTTGAATTAGCACAAGAATTATGCAACGAGTCACCTGAATTACAAAAATTTAATTCACGCGTTAAAGTAAGTTAATTATTTATTATCATCTTGCCTGAATAAACCTTTTTATCAGGCAAGATTTTTTATTAAGAGTGAAAACCTCCATTCTGTTATTTGTTTTTAAGAAATTATTCCGAACGTCACTCAAATAGTTTATCAATATTCAAATCACTATATGAATCTGCTTCATTTTTTAATGTATTTAGAAATTCATAAGTCCTAATCTTTGTATTAAATCTTTTAGTAATTTTATTCCCAAAATCTATAGCAATATAGATATTTTTCCTTTTAAAAAGTTTTACATCATCATGGGTAAAATTATGAATCACTCTATCAGCATTAACGCTAAATTTTACATAAGAATTTGGATCTACAAAAAAATCAACATCTTCTGATAATAAATCATCTTCAATATCAAACATTTCTATAGTACAAAACGGTTTGCTATTCCATTTTCCACTATACAAAAGTATGCGATTTATAAATAATCCTTTTTGGCTATCGTTTACTACGACAAATGTAGGATTTTTTTCAGTATTATACATAAAAGAAAAGTGAACTTTACACTTTCTCATATATCTAATACATCCTGCTATAAGTGTCATTAAAACCCCACAAATTTGAATTCCTGTATTAATTGCTTCCCAATTCATTATTTTATTCCTCCTAATTCATAACTTTCAAATCAACAAAATATGCGACTGTAATATATTTTATCTCATCTTGAGATTACTTTCTATATGCAAACACATTATTAATATTATGAGAAAATATAAATATTATGAGAAAATATAAATTTCTTTGTATTTATTCAACCCCTTTTACCTCAATAAAACGAAAAACGAGTCTTTACAAAAAAGTTAAAAGAACTTTACTCTAATGTTTTTAATGATAATTTTTATTAACTTAAAATCAGAATTAGTAATCTTATGTTCTTATAAAATGCTTAAGTCACAATACATGTATCATTTCAGTGATAACTTTTAGAAAGAGCATTGTATTCTTAATGTATATCTTATCATCAAAAGTATCTCTTCCTAATAACAATATATCATCTTGTCCTTTTTTAAAACATCTAAAAGCGCATTTGCATACTTTCAGTAATTAATGTCAGTGACGAGCGTGTATCATATTGGATAAGAACGTTTATTAGATGACATCATACAAATAGCTGTTTGTAGGTTAGTATTAAATGCGAGAGATATCTCAAATAGTTTTCATAGTTAATTCTTAAACTTCAATAACGCGTTTTCTAAGCCTTATAGGATGATACAGGTATTAACATACTCATCGTATAAGAACCTAGCCTCAAGAAGAAAAAAGAGCGGTTAATCCGCTCTTATGCTTCAAGTGTGTCCTTGTATTCTAGATATTCATCAAATGTAGATAGACGGTCAATTGTACCTTCTGCAGTAAATTCGATAATTCTATTCGCAATTGTCTGAACAAACTGGTGGTCATGACAAGTAAATAGAATGTTTTCTGGAAAACGCATTAAACCTTGGTTTAATGCCTGGATAGATTCTAGATCAAGGTGGTTTGTAGGTTCATCAAAGATTAATACGTTTGCATCATGCATCATCATTTTAGCAAGCATACATCTAACCTTTTCTCCTCCTGATAAAACATTCGCTTTCTTTAATGCTTCATCACCAGAGAATAACATTCTACCTAACCATCCTCTTAGTTCCTGTTCATACATACTACCATCAGTAAACTGTCTTAACCAGTCTAATAAAGATAATTCACAATCATTAAAGAATGCTGAATTATCTTTAGGGAAGTATGACTGAGTAGTCGTAATACCCCATTTATAAGAACCTTCAAAGTCTTTGTCTTCTCCCATGATGATCTTAAAGAATGCTTCTGTTGCTTTATCGTCTCCTACAAAAGCAACCTTTTCATTTGGAAGAATAGAGAAAGAAACATTATTAATAAGAGTTTCTCCATCTACTACTTTAGTAAGGTTTTCTACATTCAATACAATGTTTCCTACTTCTCTACCTGGTTTAAAACCAATAAATGGGTATCTTCTTAGTGATGGTTTCATATCTGCCATTTCTAAGTTATCTAATAGTTTCTTACGAGAAGTAGCCTGTTTTGCTTTAGAAGCATTGGCACTGAAACGTGCAATGAATTCTTCTAATTCCTTCTTTTTAGCTTCTGCTTTCTTATTCTGGTCTTTCATCTGCTGGATCTGCATCTGAGAATATTCATACCAGAAGTCATAGTTACCTACATATAGCTGAATACGGCTGTAATCAATATCAGCAATATGTGTACATACTTTATTTAAGAAATAACAGTCATGTGATACAACAATGACTGTGTTCTTAAAGTTTAAGAGGAAGTTTTCTAACCATCTGATACTCTTTAGGTCTAGATGGTTGGTAGGTTCGTCTAGTAAAAGAATATCAGGGTTTCCAAATAAAGCCTGGGCTAATAATACTTTGACTTTCTGGTTACCATCTAAGTCTTTCATATACATATCATGGTATTCTGTTGTAATACCTAAACCATTTAACATGATTTCAGCATCACTTTCAGCATTCCAGCCATCCATGTCTGCGAACTCACCTTCAAGTTCTCCTAGTCTAATACCATCTTCATCATTAAAATCAGCTTTAGCATATAGCTTTTCTTTTTCCTGCATGATTTCAAATAGTCTCTTATTACCCATGATGACTGTTTCTACTACTTTGTTGTCATCATAAGCAAAGTGGTCCTGTTTTAAAACAGATAATCTCTTATTAGGTTCAATAATAACTTCACCTTTGTTTGGTTCTATTTCACCTGATAATATTTTTAAGAATGTGGATTTACCAGCACCATTTGCACCAATAATCCCATAACAATTTCCTTCAGTAAATTTTACTGATACATCTTCAAATAAAGCGCGATCTCCGTATCTGAGTGATACATTATGTGTTGATATCATAGTCTACATTTCCTTTCGTACAGAGATGTATTATGCCATATTTAGTTGATTATGTCTAGTAAAATTGAGATATAGGTGATAGATAGAAATAGTGGTACTATTATATAAAGAATAGAGAGTAGTATGAGTAATGGAATATAAGAAAAACCTGATTGTGTAGACAATCAGGAAATAAGTAAGTTTTTTTATGAAACTCATTTCATTAAAAAGTAATTAAACTAAGCCTATAGATAAAGCCACTAATGAAGCAATAAGTACAGCGATTAATACGATTACTAAGCATTTCATGAATTTATCATTTTCTCTTTTTCTTAAAAATATCATTATTAGTGCCATAAACAATGTAATTATAATTCCCAATGACAAATTCATCTTGAAAATAAAATGACTAGTTAAATTTTTTGAGTTCAAATTATTAAAATTAACAGTTATTAATGAGAAAATCGAAACAAATATTCCCATCATTGTTAAAATGTTTGTATAAATAGATGATTCCTTTTCATCAAGTTCTTTCTTTGCCTGATTCACCTTACTCGTTCTTTCTTCATAGTAATCCTTATAATTAGATAATCCTCTGTATTTCCATTCATTGTTGAATGATGCGTTTACTTGCTGATCATAAGAATGATTTGGCTTTGAAGATAGTTGTTCAAATATCAATTGAGCAATAGAAAGATTCTCAGATATCTTAAATATATCAGGAGAAATATTCTCCACCCTAATATAGATAGGCGTTTTGTGTCCTGGATTATATACTGGTGATACAACTGTAATGCCTTTTCTTATTAGAGAGTTCTTATTTTCCACTCTTATCAATAAATCAGTAGGAACACTTATTTCTTCAATACATTTAACCATAATAGCTTGTTGAGGTTTTAAATCATATTCAGCTACATTACCATGTTCAGTAATGATTTCAGCAATATGAATATCATAAGAAATAGGTTTTACATTTTCTTCATCGTATCCATTAATGAATATTTCCTTACTCCTTTCAATTATGTCTTTATCTACTAGTATCATAGATATTACACCCCTCTCATACACATACGTTTATAATACCACGCTGTTCAAAATAAGACAAATATTTACCACTTTACATCTGCATCTGTTTTATCTGTTTTATCTAAAAAAGCAGGAACTCATCCTGCTCATAGAAAAAGAATTACAGGTTTTATCCTGGTCGCCAGGCTCATATATCTATTAGATATATACTCGGACGAGGTTATTTTGAATTCTACCTCTTGAATTCGACTTTTTACGGTGCCTGTACACCGAGAATGTTACTATTCCTTTACTTTTATCTATAAAAAATCACAGATTGGTGAGTTGTCAATGAAAGTAATCAAAATTTTAATAGTTGATTTATTTGTGAATCAGTCAGAATAGAGTTTAATACTATTTCTTTCTTATCTTTTAGGAAGTTGTTTGCTAGAGCTTCATAGAATGGATTAAGTGAAACATATCTATGACTATCTAAGTCTATCTTTCCTGATTCATTAATATCAAATTCAACAAATCTATATTTATCTATTCCTGTTTTCAAAGCTAGATCAACAAGTACATGTTCAGGTTTATTAGGAGAAGCTTCAAATGATAACTGTTTTAGATATTTGCTTACTAATATTTCATAATCAAGGACTGTTATTAATGCGGTGTATTTTGAATCGTTAAGTGTATTTATATATAGTTTTTCCATTTATAATCCCTCCATTTCAAAATGGAATAGACAAATATATAATATCCATTAATTAAGTTCAAGTCTTTTTCTAAAAATACTCTTAACAGTTTATTGCTTCCAATGTTTTCTTGAGTTATATACGTTATTTACCGCTTCAATGTAACAAATAAATGAAGGATGATTATGATTGTTTTGTGTTAAGTATCTATTCTTGATACTCTTATATTGTTCTTTGACTAATTCCTGCTTACCATAATATTTAATATAATGAACTTTAGTATTTATGTTTTTTGAATGAGGAGCTTTATTCCAATAGTATCTACCCCTATCAATCATGCATTTCTTTTCATGAATCAAACTATAAATATAACCATTAGCACCTTCACGAACAATAGCAACATCCATTTAAAAATTTGTCGTGCAAATAGTATCAAAATAAAGATTGCAAAATGTCCGATGTGTTTTTCCCGGCTTTAGATCATTAACATACAGTTCTTGCCAAAAGTTCAATGAGCTTGGTCCTTGAAAACTCACTTTCAAACAACGATAATGCGACAATGGCATTCGTATAAGTGTAATTGGGAATGCATGTTGTCACTTTTTTCCCGAGCCCTTCCCAATCTAAAATGCTCGCACCCTCTGGGGCAATAGCATTTTTTGAAAAGCCTGTCCATACAAACGGAATAACTCTATTATCAATAAAATCTTCTTGTAATGTCTTAGGAATGTATTTCAAATATTTTCCGCTCATTGGTATTCCTCCGTTGCCCGCTTTTTAATAATTCTATCTCTTGCGTGCTTGTTCGTCAACTAAAGACTGGGTGTAGTAATACACTGGGGACAGGATTCACTAATCTTTTGCGACATTTATATCCCCAGGCAGGCATGGTAAAATAGAGATAGAAAGAATAAAGGAGGTTTTGATGATGAAGATACTGCTGAATATAATGGTTGCGCCCTTTGTTCTGGCGCTGTCCCCTTCTGACGGTTCTGGTGGTGTTTCTGTTTGATATTTGTGCCTTCCTGTTGACGATTGGCTCCGTGATTCTGGCGGTGCTGGGTTCGCCCTCTTTTTCACGCCGACACCCATCGGCGGGATTGTATTTCTGTTCCTCGCCTTCCTCATTTCGCCGTATGGGCTGCAAGCGGCGGCGTGCTTTCTGCTTTGGGCACTGGGCGGAGGAAAATTCGCTCTGTATCGGTTTCTGACAAGTTAACTTCGGATCAGCATGGCCCGAAGCAGGAAAGGGTGGCTTGAGGCCACCCTTTCCTGCTTTATTCTATATCTACATACGAAAAAGATTGCGGGGCAAGTGTGATATTATAATCTAATAAATCTCGTGGAGGATCAAATATTTCCACTTTTCCTAATTCATAGGCGTATGCTGTTTTGCACCCATGAAAATATTCCCGATATTTTTTTCTGCTAATGCCCGCGTTACTTTTAGTCTGTTCCCATAAGGTGGAGGGAGCTGCACAAATAGTCCCCAGTATTTCAACTTTTGCCACTACTTTCATTACCGGAGATGTGCTATATACAAGTAGAACAGAACTGTTACTGCGTGCTAGCCGTTTACGATATTCATATTTTTTTGTACCAGCCAATATCCTATCAACATACTCTGGTTTTATTGATAATAGAATCGCCTTCAAAATTAAATCCTCATCATTCTACATACTTAATTTCCGTCTCAGAATCGTGCATAATCTGCTTATATTGTTCATCACTCAATTTCATAAACGATCTAGGCCCCCTTGGAGCACACACAATGTCATGGTCCCAAAGGTAGCCCAATGTTAATCTTTTGCTCAGGCTTTTGACAAATATAAATTTTAAAACTTTTAAATTACGCCTATGAACACGCCAAAAGCCTTTCAATTCTTCGGTAGAAAAGACACTTCGATTCTGACAGATACTAAGCAGTTCCTCCTGAGAATGAATATTGCTAATAATTTCATCCACCATAGCGACTGTTGTAACAACCGAAGTATATTTTTTATTTGAACCTTCGGGGCCTGTTCGATAAAACAGAATTAGATCACCGGGCTTTACACCATTTTCGGGAGCCCACGAGATATAGACCTTTTGTAATGCATACCTATGAGGTTCTCTTCCGAGAAAATCAATTTTATTCTCGTTGTTCAGTTTGGAATCCGGGAGTAGTGTGGTGTGATATTGTGGGAAAATCGGCAAAATATACTTATTGCAATCATACTGAATGTTGGGAAAGTTTTTGCGAAAAGAAATATTATGATCAAAATCTTTCATCCTTTTTACTAAAACTTGTTCTTCTTTCCCGTTTCCAATTTTTACTCCATATTCAGTGAAGCCCCACCTTTTCAGTAATGCAGCCAAAGCGGACAGTTCTTCTCTATCTGTATAGAGTGTTACATAAATTTCGTCAACATTGCGTTGTAAGGCATTGTCAAAAATAATTTTAACAAAACGCTCACCCAACCTAAATCCGGTAGATTCAACTTTAAATGTTCCTACTTTTAATCTGCGCATCGGTTTAAAGGGCGGAACAATATCTGAGTAATTCTCATTGACACCTTCTGTTTTTAAGTAGAGGAATCCCAGTACTTTTCCAGCATCCGTATTGCATACGTAAGCTTCTTCATCGCACTTGCGAGCAAACCACTTATCAAATCCTGGATAAGCGATACGGAAACTGTCAAAGAAAGAATCGGTTAAATCAACATTTCCGAAATAGTTTTTTTCAACAGCAAGCATTTTATATTCAATGAGACTTGGGTTTTCAGCCGTCGCTGCACTGATAAATGCATTTATTGAAAAAACTCTGTCACTCAAACCTAGCTTTATAGCTTTATTTCTTAGTCTCCGATCCTCCGTGATTAGTATGTCAACTCTGTTTGAATATACTTCAAACAATAGGCAATCATCAATCATGTCATTTTGCGATTTTTCCGGAATTCCGATCAATTCTAAAAAAGAATCGTCTGGTTCCTTAATGGTTTTGATTACCTCATATGATTCCAGCTTTACCGAAATAGCCTCTTGCGTTTCTGGATCTCGATATTTTTTTATTTCGGATATAGAGTATGGATGGATTACTTTATCATATTTTAACTTATCCAACCATCGAAAAAGGTGGCCAATACTATAATTGGAAACACGCCTGTTTTCTCTATGGATGATTATATTTGTGTCAAGCAAAGCTCTCATAATTTGGGGCCCCTTTCTATATAAGATAAGCAACTCGTAATATCAGTTTCATCAAAAAGCATATGATGAACATACAGATTACAATTTATGCTTGTAGCAATCTCATGTGCTTTTTCGTATTCTGCTTTTTGTAAAAGTAAAATTTGACTTTCGAAATACTCTTTTTTATCTCGCATCGACAAATTTTTTATAATTTGTGAGGACGAGGCCTCTAGCAAAAGTATGGTTTCTATTTCCAGATCATAGAACACCCTACTCGGCAAAGTATCAACATTACCATTTATGTCAAATATGCAAAAATGTCCAGCAAGAATAATACTAGGGGTCGATTTCAGAAGTTGCTTGACTTGTGAGGCTAAAATATTCTGATTAGCATCTTTGTCTCTAACCACTTTATTTGCTCCATAAGTTTCACCGTTGACCGCACTAATGAGATCACCGGCAGAAAAATCTGGGATTTTTAATGCAGTTGACAATTTATTACATAATGTGCTTTTCCCTACACCGTAAGTCCCGGCAACAAATATCGTCCCCATATGTATAACCCCCGTTTAACGATCCTTTATTGTATATATTTTACATCAAAATCAAGTTGGAGTCTATCGTGTTTTTGGCAAACATCTTATGTCCTTTTCTAAAAGATTTCTAGAAATCAACAAAAAATAGACAGATTGGAATGAGGTTCATTCTAATCTGTCTTTTAGTTTGAGGTTATTTCTTCCAGTTTAATACTCTTACAATATTTTCACCTAGAATTTTATTTTGTATCTCTATATCATCAGTGACTTTCTTGACTAAATCTATAGATAAAGTGAAATCGCCCCATGGTGCATCTGTACCCATCATAATTTTATTAGGATCAATCTCTTTTAATGCTTTCTTTAATGTACTTAATTGAACACTTGCTGTATCAATATATACATTCTTTCTGCGTTTAGCTACTCTAATAGCTGCATCAATCGCATCTGGTTCTCCAATATGTGCCATGATTAATGTAACGTTTGGGAATGTTTCTGCCATTTCATCAAATTTACCAGGCATATTGAACATATCAGATTGGCCATGGACAAGTACTGGTTTATTATACTTTTCACAAATCTTGAACAAAGGATCAACGATTTCATGTCTGTCTAAAGCAAAACCATGTCTAACAGGATTAAGTTTTAATCCATATAAGTTTAAGTCTCTAAAGCAACGTTCTAATTCTTCTTCTGCCTCCCATTCCCATGGATTAACAACAGCATATCCTATGATTCTATCAGGATACTTATTTTGCATATCAGCAACATAATCATTATTAATTGTTTCTACCTGGGAAGTAACAACACATGCATCCACACCTGCTTTATCTAACCATTCGATCATTTCTTCAGCAGTGAAGTTAATACCCTTTCTTTTGCCGATATGATTATGAGAATCAATAATCATAATGAGTTCCCTCCGTTCAATAGTTTCATTAAATTCAAGCTGTAAATGTTATTCAATTCGTTTTCATCTTTAACTATAGATTCAATCTTTTTCATTTCTAGTTCCATATCTCCTGTAGGAGTATCAGAGCCAAAAATGAGTTGATCTGTTAAATTCTTTTTAACGAGGTTTTGGATTCTGATTCCAAACATTGAAGATGTTTCAATATAAATGTTTTTATATTTCTTAGCAACATTGATAGCTGAGGTTGTTTCATACATCTGGCCTCCATGTGCCATAATCAGATTGACTTTTGGAAAAGTCATAGCCATTTCAGCAAACATATTTGGACTAGAATATACATTTGCACCACCAAAGATTAAGATAGGTTTATTATGTTTTTCACATATTTTAAATAAAGGATCTAACAAACTGTGATCATCTAATGCATAAGCATGTTTAACAGGATGAAGTTTTAATCCATAGATTTCATCAGTTAAAAATGCTTTTTCTAGATCTTCTTCTGATGTAGTAGACCAAGGATTAATTGTTACAAAGCCAAAGAGTTGATTGGGATATCGTTTTACTGATTCAATAACATAGTCATTATCTATCTGTTCGGAAAAGGAAAATACGACGGCTTTATCAATTCCTGCTTCATCCATACTTTTAATAAAATCATCTACACTAACACTTACACCCTTCTTTTTGCCAATATGATTATGTGCATCTATTTTCATTATTTACATCTCCATTCTCCAGGCTACTACCTGATTAAAGAAAATCATTTCTGCTAAATCTTTGATGTCTGCTAAAATATTAATTTTTATCTTATTATCATATACTTCTACTTTAGTTTTATCTGCTGGGGTTAAAATAATTTGTTTTGTTACGTGTGATTCACTCATAATCTCATTATACTTATCTTCTGTATCATCTACTCCAATTAAACATAATAGTTTATTATGGATTTCAACTAAATGTTCACCGTGTAAATATTCATTCTTTGAATAACAAGCTGTCATCAATCCTATTCCTTCTCTTAACAGGAGCGTAGAATTTATTGTATTAAACTTACTGTTAATATCATAAATAAAGTCAACACAGGCAATGTTTTCAAATAGTGTTAATATAGAAGATTTATGCTTTAATAGTTCTTCATCATAACTATTAAGTTTAGTGAGTAATTGATCATCTGTCTTTAAAGAATAATGACATTCATCAAATAAATACTCTAATAAATACTTAATAACAATCAAGGTATTCAAATAACTATTATGTGAAATATAGAATTCCTTGCTGGCATTCAGTAGGATACTATTCTTATAGTTAGTATATAAATAACCGTTTAGATTATTAGTAATAGTAATGAGTTCAAAAGAACAATTTCTACTCTTTAATTCCTCAATAGCATCCACAATTTCTTTTGAATTACCTGATTGTGAAATAATTACTAGTAAAGTATGTTCATCTACTAAATGCATATACTTATTCTTAAATTCTGCTGCTTCAATTGAGAGAGTTAAGATATTACAGTGTTCTAATTGAGCTAATGCATATTGACTTGCATAGAGGGAACTGCCCATTCCTATTAAGAATAACTTAGTTATTCTATTAGTTTTAATACTTTCTTTTATACTGTTAAAAGAATCAAAATCATATTCTTCGCAATATTGGATACATTTTTCAATATCACTGTTTCTATTATTTAATTCGTTCATGAATTGTTTTTTGTCATGATCGAATTTTATCTTTTCTTCTGTATTCATATATTACCTCAAATACTAATCAATTTCTAATTGTTCTTCTTTTAATAGCTGTTTTTCATAGGCTTTTGCGAATGGGTACCATACTAAGCCAACAATAATAAATAATACTAACTGCGCTACGACTGCTCTCCAGTCACCACCTGTTGCAAGGTATGGGTATAATAAAGGTGGAGTTGTCCATGGGACTGAGATATAAGGTGCTGTCATAAGTCCTAGACGAATAAGAACAAATCCATACATCATACCAAATACTGTTGTACCAAATACATATGGCAAGAAGAATGTTGGGTTCATAACAACTGGTAAACCAAATACTACTGGTTCATTAATATTAAAGATACTTGGGATAAGAGACATTCTGCTGACTGATCTTAATCTCTTTGATTTAGAGAAGAGATAAATTAATACTAAAGGTAATGTAATACCATTACCAGTAGGCATACCGAAGCAGAATACAAAAGGTTCTGTTAATACATGAGTAGGTTTCATACCAGCTGCTACTTGTTCTACGTTTAATGCAATATTAGCGACTAAGAAAGCATACATAACACCTTGTACTGTCATAGAACCACCATGAATTCCTACTGACCAGCATAACATTAAAACCAAACCAACTAATAATACTGCATACCATGTATCAGATAAGATAAGAATAGGACTTAAAATTGATTTTAAGAAACCATTTAAGTCAAAGCCAATAATAATTCTTAAAAACCAGAAGAATACAAATAATACTGTCATTGGTAAAATTGATGAAAAACTTGAAGCAATACCTGCAGGAACACCTGCTGGCATTTTGATACCAATGTTATGTTTATCACAAAAATGCATTACTTCAGCTACAATAATACCAATAACGAATGTAGTAAACATTCCAGAAGCACCAAATCCACCTACTGAAATAGTATTAGTCTTTAAATCTAAAGGTGCGACTGTTAATAAAAAGCAAACTGAACTTACAATACCTACAGTTGTTTTATCTAAACCATAGGTATCAGCTAATTCAGAGCCAATACCAAATGCTAAAAATAAACTAATGAAACCAAATGTCATACTTGATAATGTGTTTAATGCATCATTGTAAGGTGCCATTACTTTTGCTAGAGATGCGATAGGCAGATTAGTAAGAATCATAGGGAATGATCCTACAATCAATAATGGGATTAAACGAATCAATGCATTTCTAATTGCAACCATGTATTTGTTGTTACCAAACTTGATTAATGGGGGTGTGAGTTTGCTATCAACAAAGTCGGTCATTTTATCAAGAAAATTATTCATTTGCTCCACTCTCCTCTTATTAAGTAAACTATAGTGTTATACTTTAACTATCTTGATTTTATCATTTTCGAATGAGGACATATTAAAATCAGGATTAGAATCAGTAATAATATAATCAATATCATTATAGTCAGCATATGAATAAAGTGTTTTTAATGAAAATTTAGAATGGTCAGTGACAACAAAAACTGTATTAGCCTGTCTAGCAATTGCTTGTTTTGTTAAGCCCTCTTCTAAGTGAGGGAGTGATATGCCATATTCAGTATCAATTCCTTCTGCTCCCATAAAGGCTTTATCAAAATAGAACTTTCTTACAAAATCAATAGTAAGATCGCCTATAAAGCCTATAGATTTCTCTCTATACTTTCCTGGTAACATATATAAATCAATATTTTCTGCCATGAACAAAGCATTAACTACTAGAATAGAACTTGTCATTACTGTTACCTTTTTGTTAGATTTAGCAAGTTCTTCAGCTATTTGAGCACATGTTGTTCCACAGTCTATATAGACTACTTCTCCATCATTAATATATTCAATGGCCTTTTGAGCTATACGTATCTTTTCTGCTATCATCTTGTCTTTTTTCAATATATAGCTTTCTTCTGAACCAACACTCTTATTTAAGTATACTGTTCCTTGTGATATCAATATAACGTCTTGGTCTTCAAATTTTTTTAAATCTCTTCTTATAGTCATTACTGAGACATTAAACTTTTTCGCGAGTTCATCCAATGTCATAGATCCTTCTTTTAATAATTTTAAGATTTCAATCTTTCTTTCGCTAGCGTTCATTTATGTTCCTCCTTCAGTTATAGAATAGCACACAAAAATAACATATTCAACCATTATTTGTGTTATTTTATGTTATTTATTCACATCAATGCGCTTATTTATACATATTTATTTAATTTTAGTGTTATTTTATAACATTAATAACAGTTTATAACATTTCTGATGTTATTATATCACAGATGTTGAGGGGTTGGATATAATGGCAGATGAATACTTTTATAAAAAAATATCCGATAGTCTTAGGATACAATAAGCCCATACAAGTAGCTTCCACTTTAGGTATTGATTAAACACAACAATCTCTAATATATAATTCTACTTTAAATAACATTAAATCCATGTAAAGAAGTAAATAACAGGATATTCTTCTATTATAATTGACATATAAGATGGATTTTGATAAAATATGACTGTTTTAAAAGTAAGTAATATTTATTATATTTGTGATTATAAATAACATTTAGGGAGGAAATAAGATGAAGAAGATCTCTTATTCAAAGATGGCAGACGTTGTTTCTGCTAAAAGAAAAGAAAAGAAGTTAACACAGGCTCAGCTTGCTGATATGACTGGTATCCATAGAGCAATGCTTAGTAGATTAGAAGGACAGGATTATATTCCTTCTATTGATCAGTTACAGTCATTAGCTGAAGTATTAGATTTTGAAGTAACAGACTTATTTGAAGAAGAAAAGAAAGAAACTAGTAAACCTGTAGTAGATAAGAAATACAATATTGCAGTAGCTGGTACTGGATATGTAGGTTTATCTATCGCAACTCTTCTTTCTCAGCATCACCATGTAACAGCTGTTGATATTATTCCTAGTAAAGTAGAACTCATCAACAATAAGAAGTCTCCTATCCAGGATGATTATATTGAAAAATATTTAGCTGAAAAAGACCTAGACTTAACTGCTACATTAGATGGTGAAGAAGCATATAAGAATGCTGATTATGTTGTTATTGCAGCACCTACTAACTATGATAGTAAGAAGAACTTCTTTGACTGTTCTGCAGTAGAAGCAGTTATTGAATTAGTATTAAAGGTAAATCCTGATGCTGTTATGGTTATTAAATCTACTATCCCTGTAGGCTATACAGCTTCTGTAAGAGCTAAATATAATACTAAGAATATTATCTTTAGCCCAGAGTTCTTACGTGAATCTAAGGCTTTATATGATAACCTATACCCTTCTAGAATTATTGTTTCTTGTGATGAAGATACTAGAGAAAAAGCTGAAGTATTTGCATCACTATTACAGCAGGGTGCTATTAAAGAAAACATTAATACTTTATTTATGGGATTCACTGAAGCAGAAGCAGTTAAACTATTTGCTAATACATATCTTGCATTACGTGTATCATACTTTAATGAATTAGATACTTATGCTGAAACAAAAGGTTTAAATACACAGGAAATTATTAATGGTGTATGTTTAGATCCACGTATTGGTACTCATTACAATAACCCAAGCTTTGGTTATGGAGGATATTGTTTACCTAAGGATACTAAACAGTTACTTGCTAACTTCAATGATGTTCCACAGAATATGATTAGTGCTATTGTTGAAAGTAATAGAACTAGAAAAGATTATATTGCAGACAAAGTACTTGAAATGGCTGGTGGATATGAAGCAAATAGTGATTATGATCCAAGCAAAGAAGAAGAAAAAGTCATTGGTGTATATAGACTTACTATGAAGTCTAATTCTGATAACTTCAGACAGTCTTCTATTCAGGGTGTTATGAAAAGAATTAAGGCTAAGGGTGCTAAGGTTGTTATTTATGAACCAACACTTAAGGATGGAGATACTTTCTTTGGTTCTTTAGTTATTAATGATTTAAAGAAGTTCAAGAAAGAAAGTCAGGCTATTGTAGCTAATAGATATGATTCTTGTTTAGATGATGTTAAAGATAAGGTATACACTAGAGATATCTTTAAGAGAGACTAATATGGAGGATGAATGATATGAACCATATTGATTTAAAGAATAAAACTGTTTTAGTTACAGGTTCTGCTGGTTTTATTGGTAGTAACTTAGTATTAGAACTATTAAAGACACAATCCCCTATTCATATTATTGGTTTAGATAATATGAATGATTATTATGATGTAAGTATTAAAGAATGGCGTTTAGAAGAAATTGAAAAGTGTTTAAAGAAACATAGTGATTCTAGCTATGTGTTCTATAAAGATGATTTAGCAAATAAAGCTATTATTGATCATATCTTTGAAGAACATAAACCTGATATTGTAGTTAACTTAGGTGCTCAGGCTGGTGTACGTTATTCTATTAGTAATCCTGATGCTTATATTCAGTCTAATATGATTGGTTTCTATAATATCCTAGAAGCTTGTCGTCATTCATATGATAATGGTGCTAAAGGTGTAGAACACTTAGTATATGCTTCATCTTCATCTGTATATGGTACTAATAAGAAAGTACCATATAGTACAGAAGATAAAGTAGATAATCCAGTATCTTTATATGCAGCTACTAAGAAGTCTAATGAATTAATGGCACATGCTTATAGTAAGTTATACAATATCCCTTCTACTGGTTTACGTTTCTTTACTGTTTATGGTCCAGCAGGAAGACCTGATATGGCTTATTTTGGATTTACTAATAAGTTACTTAAGGGAGATACTATTCAGATCTTTAACTATGGTAACTGTAAGAGAGACTTTACATATGTAGATGATATTGTAGAGGGTGTTAAACGTATTATGCAGGGAGCACCAGAGAAGAAGAATGGTGAAGGTGGTTTACCTATTCCTCCTTATGCTGTATATAATATTGGAAATAGTAATCCTGAAAACTTGTTGGATTTTGTAACTATTTTACAGGAAGAATTGATTCGTGCTGAAGTGTTACCTGCTGATTATGATTTTGAAGCTCATAAGAAGTTAGTTCCTATGCAGCCAGGTGATGTACCTATTACTTATGCTGATACGAGTGCTTTAGAGAGAGATTATGGTTTTAAGCCTAATACTTCTTTAAGAGATGGTTTACGTAAGTTTGCAGAGTGGTATAAAGAGTTTTATAAGATTTAAATAAGTTAAAAGGCTTAGCTTCGGTTTAAAATGGACCCTGTAAAAAGGACACGATAAAAAAAGGATATTTATTTCGTGACC
>OGFF01000397.1_pt1 | contig 64015 bp, 72 predicted proteins | sample 1570751 | NCBI WGS metagenome assembly OGFF01 (sample SAMEA2581951, study PRJEB24529) | metagenome | biome: Human gut stool | place: China | collected 2011 | reverse complement strand
TAAATAAATATGAGTAATATAAATGTAGGAATAGATTTAGGTGGAAGCCACGTAGCAATAGGAGTTGTAAATAACGAGGGAAAAATATTAGAACAATTTGAAAAAGATTTTACAGTAAAGGAAAAAGAAAATGTTTTACCTGTTGCAATAAGATATATTGTAGACACACTAAGGGAATTAAAGCAAAAATATGACCTGCTAGAATTTGGATTAGGAATGGCAGGAGCAATATCAAATGGAGTTATTTTAAGGTCTGTTAATTTAGGAGTTGAAAATTATGATATAAAAACAGAACTAGAAACAAAAACAGGCTTATCTGTACATATAAAAAATGATGCCAAATGTGCAGCTCTTGCAGAATATAAATACGGAAACATAAAACAATATAATAACATAATATTCTTAACATTAGGAACAGGAATAGGTGGAGCTTTTATATATCACGGAACACTAATGAAAAGTGATTGTACAGAAGGCTATGAGATAGGACATGTAATAATAAAATCAGATGGCTTGCAATGCAGATGTGGTAAAAGAGGATGTTTTGAAACTTATGGTGGAATTTTAGCTTTTAAGAACAAAGTAATTGATAGACTAAATCTATCACACGACATCCCCGGCCCAGAGCTTAGAAAGATAATTGATTCTTCTATGGATAAAATATCAGATATTATAGAGGAATACATTAATGATTTAGCTATTGGTATATCTAACCTTATAAACATCTTTGAGCCTGACTGCATTGTTATTGGCGGAGGTTTTGCAAGGTATGATTATATGCTTTTGGGTAAATTAAAGGGGAGATTACTTAATTCTAATTTGTTGTTTAATAAAAGAGATGATATTGTACTTAGGGTTGCAGAGTTTGGTAATGATGCAGGTATTATAGGAGCAAGTCAGTTGTGATTTCGTATTGGGGACAATTTCGTATTGGGGACGGTTCTTTTCGCGAAAAATGTCCCATTGGGACCGGTTCTTTTTGGGACATTTTGCAAAAAGAACCGTCCCCAATCAAAAATTTTCATAAAAAAAACGGTTCCAATGCGAAAAAGGAGGTAATATATGATAGTAAAAAATCCACAATTTGAAATTTCGGCAGTGAGCTCTAAGCAATACCCTAAAAATGATTTACCAGAAATTGTTTTAGTTGGGAAATCTAATGTTGGAAAATCTAGTTTTATAAATACAATGATTAATAGAAAAAAACTTGCTCGTACAAGTTCTGAACCTGGTAAAACAAGACAAATTAATTTTTATAATATTGACGAAAAGTTTTATTTTGTTGACCTTCCAGGTTACGGTTTTAGTAAAATGTCTAAGGCCGAACAAGTTAAGGTTGGTCAGTTTATTGAAGAATATCTTTTTCATAGAGATAAAATTTCTTTGATTATATTTTTAATTGATATTAGGCATTCTCCTACCAGTAATGATAGGCTGATGTATGATTATATTATTCGTTCTGATAAGCCTTTTATGATTATTGCAAATAAGGCTGATAAGATTGCTCCTACTAAGGTTTTGGATACAGTGTCTAGTTTGCAGAAAGAGCTTAATCCTTTGATGGATGCGACTATGCTTCCTTTTTCTTCGGAGAAGAAAGTTTTTGGTGAGGATGTTTGGAAGATCATTGAGGAATATATTTAATTTCTTTCAAAATGGGGACGGTTCCTTTTTAAAAAAGGAACCGTCCCCATTTCAAAATCATAACAATTTCTCCAACTCTTTTATCTTATCTCTAGCCTCTGCTGCCTTCTCAAATTCCATCTTGCTTGCAAACTCAAGCATTTCATCAGTCAACCTACTAATAGTTTCTTTAATGTCTTCACCTTTCTCAGCTTTAAATTCAACTCCAATATCCTCAGTCTGAACTGCCCTAATTGCATCTCTTACAGATTTATTTATAGTTTTTGGAGTAATTCCGTGAACCTCATTATATTCGGTTTGAATTTTTCGCCTTCTGTTAGTTTCAGATATAGCTTTTTCCATAGAATCTGTTAGAACATCTGCATACATTATAACAGTTCCATCTGTATTTCTTGCAGCACGTCCTATAGTTTGAATTAATGAACGCTCTGAACGTAAAAATCCCTCTTTATCTGCGTCTAATATTGCAACCAACGAAACTTCTGGAATGTCTAATCCTTCTCTTAATAGGTTTATTCCAACCAAAACATCAAATTCTCCCAGCCTTAAATTTCTAATTATTTCCATTCTTTCTAGTGCTTTTGTGTCAGAATGCATATAATTTACTTTTATATCTAAGCTTTTCAAATACTCTGTTAAATCCTCTGCCATTTTTTTGGTTAATGTTGTAACTAATATTCTTTCTTTTTTCTCTACTCTAATTCTTATCTGTTCTATTAAGTCGTCAACTTGATTTGTTACTGGTTTTACTTCTATTTTTGGGTCTAAAAGTCCTGTTGGTCTAATAATTTGCTCTACAACATTTTCTTTTGAATGTTCTTTTTCGTAATCTGCTGGTGTTGCACTTACAAAGACTACTTGATTTATCCTTTGCTCAAATTCTTCAAATTTTAATGGCCTATTGTCATAAGCTGATGGAAGCCTAAATCCATAATTTACAAGTGAATCTTTTCTTGATTTATCACCATTATACATCGCTCTAACTTGTGGTATTGTTGCGTGTGACTCATCTATTAATAGCAAATAGTCTTTCGGAAAATAGTCAAACAACGTATATGGTGGACTTCCCGCTTTTCTTCCGCTCATATGTCTTGAATAATTTTCTATTCCTTGGCAAAATCCAGTTTCTTTCATCATTTCTATATCGAAGTTTGTTCTTTCTTCTATACGCTGAGCCTCTATTAATTTATTTTGAGATTTGAAATATTTTATGCGTTCCTGAAGCTCTTCTTCTATTGTTACAATTGCTCTATCTAGCTTGCTTCTGCTTGTTACATATTGTGATGCTGGCGGAATTAAGACATGTTCTCTTGTTCCTATTGCCTTTCCAGTTAATGGATTTATTTCAGATATTTTTTCTATCTCATCTCCCCAAAATTCTACTCTTAAGGCTGATTCGCTAGTTGATGATGGATAGATTTCTAGGATATCTCCTTTTGCTCTAAAGGTTCCTCTTTTAAAGTCTATCTCATTTCTTGAATATTGCATTGTAACTAGCTTTTTCATTACTTCATCTCTTGATTTTTCCATAGCAGGTCTTAATGATAACATCATTTCTTGATAGTCTTCTGGGTCTCCTAAACCATATATACATGATACTGATGCTACTACTATTACGTCTCTTGTTTCAAATAGAGATAATGTAGCTGAATGGCGCAGTTTATCTATTTCGTCATTTATTGATGCATCTTTTTCAATGTATGTGTCTGAGGCTGCTATATAGCTTTCCGGCTGGTAATAGTCATAATATGACACAAAATACTCTACTCTGTTTTCAGGAAAGAACTCTTTAAACTCAGAGTATAATTGTCCGAGCTAAGGTCTTATTATGTGCTAAAACTAAAGTTGGTCTTTGAGTTTTTGCTATTATATTGGCCATTGTAAATGTTTTTCCGTGAACCCGTAACCCCTAGAAGTGTCTGATATTTCTTGCCATCTTCTATTCCTTTTGATAGGTATTTTATTGCATTTGGTTGGTCGCCTGTTGGCTTGTATTCTGAGTGTAATTTAAACATATTTCCTCCTTTGTGACCACTTAATATGATTACTATTAACCAAAAAATTCGTGTAATTAATCAAAATTATTCGTGTAATTTTGTATTTTTTTACTTTTTTTAGTATCATTTTTGACGTTTTTAAGTTACATAATTTGCCTTTACACGAATTAGGTCACAAACTTATTTTTTCAAACTATTTAATACTAAATAACATTAATTAATATTAAATATAAATTTCAGTTAAATATATCATAATTTCGAGTTAAATTCAATATGTTCAGCCTTTCTCCATACCATTTACGAAAAAAAAATTGTAACCATTATTTATGGTTACAATTTTTATTTATTATGCTGATTTTATATTATAAAATGCGTCTTGCATAATAACATCAATTTCTACATCAGTACAATCTTGTACTCTACCTTTTCCATTATCTTTTGGTAAAACATCTTCCATAAAAGGTTCCATTTCCTGTAAGCAATCTTGTATTATTTCATTTTTATCTGTGTAGTTTTCAAATGTAATTATTTCTGATGAATGTCCTAATAAAACAGCTATCGCTTTAAGGCTAAAATTATTCTTAGCTAATATTGTTGAATAAGTTGTCCTTAATTTATGAAAAGGTAAATCAGGAAGGTTATTTTCTTCTTTAATTTGTTTAAAATATTTGTGTATAAATCCTCTTCCCCTTGGCTTTCCATAAGTTGAGCAACATATATATCCTTCATCACAAAATGGATTATGCTTATCATTTATTCTTCTGTTTCTTCTTTTTTCATAGATTTTTCTTTCATCGAATATTGCATCTAACACTAAATCAGGTATATCCATTTCTCTAATACTTGATTTGGATTTTAGCTCTATTTCCTGTTTTGCTTTTTTATTTTTAGTTTTAGGGGTATCTTCATAATCATCATCTTCTAGTTTTCTTCCTAATTGAACTCGTAAATTCAACTTTCCCTTAATAAAATCAATATCTGAATATTTAACTGCTAAAGTTTCGCATTTTCTTAATCCCATAAGACTTGCAAATAAAACATTCATATATATAGGTGTGTTTTTACTTGCCTTTATAATTGTAACTATTTGCTCAATAGTAAAAGTTTTTGTTTCATCAATAACTAGTTTATGATACTTTATCGTATCTTCTTCCTCAGTAGCTTCTCTTATTTTTTCTTTTTCTTCTTTTGGTAAATTAATACCATAAGCCACATTTGATGAAACAAATTTATTGACCTCTGCATCCTTTAATGATGATACCATTACAGTTCTTACTATATCTGCAACTCCTTTTGAATATTCAAATACCTCTTTATATAATTTTTTTATAATTATAGATGATAAGTCTACTAACTTTACTTTCCCTATTCTAGGTATAATTTGATTAAAAATTGCATTTCTATATGCCATATATGTATTATATGCGTTCATTCTTTTTTTACCATCATTTTTAAACCAATACTCCATATAATCTCCAACTGTTATATCGTTATATACAACATATGTCCTGTTTTCCAATTTTCCTATAATTTTACACTTTTCTTTTTCTGCAATATCTTTTCTAGTAAAACCTGAATGTTGCACTATTTTTTCTGTTTCATCTTCTAATATCAAAACTACCCTAAAACCATATTTATTTTTTATTTTTGTTACATTATATATTCTATAATCAACATATCTTATTGGCTCCATCATTTGCATATTCATTTTCTAACTCCTCCCATTATTGATTCAGGATTAAATATATTATTTATAAATGATAATATTTTTTCTCTTTCTTCCATAATTGCGCAATAAATTTCAAAAGTTATATTTGGAGAAGAATGTCCTAATAAAGCTGCAATTTTCTCAATAGGTACTCCTCTTTCAATTAATATTGTTGCAAACATATGACGTAACCCATGAACAGAAACTTGTGAAATATTTATCTTTGTACATAATTTAGATAAATATGCATTAAAAGAACTAGGAAAATGTGGTTTTCCTGTTTTTTTATCAAAACTAATATAATTATACTCTTTAAAATCAGATACATTTTTCTTATAAAGTTCATACTCTTCTTTTCTTTCTTTTATCTTTTCCATAATTATTTTAGGTACCTTTAAATTTCTATAACTATCTTTTTTGGGTGGCTTTTCTGTTAAAACATACTTTTCTATTTTTATTGAATTCACATCAATATCATTTGATATAATAGGGTTAGATACTAATTGTCTTCTTATCCTTATTATATTTTCGTCAAAATCAAAATCTTCAAATTTTAATCCCATAATTTCGCCTTTTCTTAGACCACAAAATACCGCTAATAGAATTTCCACATACCAATTATCATATTGTGCAAATAATAATAATTTTGATAATTCTTCTTTATTCAATATATTTATTTTTGGTTGTTGTCTTGTTATTTTTTTAGTGCCATTTATTGGATTGTACATTATGTATTTATTTATTAATGCATCACTTAATGCTACACTTAATACCTCTTGACATTTGCTACCGGCTGAAGGAGTTATTTTTGCAAGTTCAGCAAAAAGTCTATCAAGATAATTTTCACTAATCAATCTAAGTTTTATATCTATACGAGCCCCCTCTTTTCTTAATAGTGGAACAACCATATTATAAATAACATATGCTACTCCTAATACGTATGTATTTTCTGGTTCTTTTTCTTTAAAAATATTTTCATACCAATATATCAGATAATTTGAAAAATGAACCTCTTCATCAATATTTAAATGATGTGCCGTTAATTGAGCCTCATATTCTTCCTTGTATTTTTTAAAACTTTCTTCTGCCTCCTCTGGTGTTTTAAATCCACCTTTTTTACCATAGCTTGTTGAATAATCTTCATTCAATATTTTTATCCTATGGTGCCATGAATTTCTTTCATAAAAAGCATTACCTTTTCTAGTTTCTCTCATAAATTAATCACTCCTATCTTCTTCTTTACAGAGCCATTTGTCAAATGATTTTTTTGGTATTCTATATAGTCTTCCTATCTTTATTACCCTGAATAAATGCGTATTTGTATATACATCTTCCAAAAATTCATATACCTTATTTTTTCCTATGTTTAATATTTCTTGTATTTCTTCAGCTTGATATACAGTTTTATGAATCTCTTCCATTTCGACCTCCATATAAAAATCAAAAGGCATCTGCATTTCTTGTAAATAGAATACATCTGCCTTTTGATTTTTCCAAATGTGTAATTTTTAATTTTTTTATGTTTTTGTACACTTTACTTTTTGTTTTCCTTTAATTCTGGAAATATTTTTTCTGCTATAAATTCAGATTCTTTCAATGTTTTTGATGGTTTGTGCATATATAGTTCACTTAACATTGTATGTATTATATTTCTTTCAGTAAGCCTTTCCTTTCTGTTTATTAATACATAAAATATTGCAATTGCATAAGCTATAACCTCATTTGATGAAAAAATCCAACTAAACCTTATTTTTCTAAGTTCATTTTTATTTATGTTGCGTAATATTTCTTCTTTTGAGATATTTTTCATTGTTAAAACTAAATTTTCTAATACATTTCTTAAATTTATTTCTTCATTTTCAATATTCATTTCATTACAAACGTATATATAATAAGAAACAGCATCTTTTACACTATATTTTTTATTAAAATCCATCAACTTTCCTCCTTTTTTTATTTAAAAATTCCATTTGTTCTTTATCTTCTTGTTCAATTTCATATACAGTTTTTGATTTATTTGCTCCTAATATTAACAAGTACATAAAGACACCAGTTATTATCATATCTACCAATAAAATTTTTAATATCATTACTTTTCCCCCATACTAAAATATGGAACTCTAAAATTTGAGAGTATATGTCATACTTTAAGCTAGAGTTCCGTTTTACTTTCAATTATTTTTATCTAATCCATTAGATTGTGATTTGCTAAATCACTCATAGTATTTCAACTGCCTGTTTTACAGACTTGCACTCATTGCGTGGGACGGTTATTATCTCGCTCGTTCTATGACTATGCAAAAGTATCTTTCTACTAACTATCATCGCCTTATTAGTTGCAACCTAATATTTTTCAAATATAAGTTCTGTTTCCTATAATCGGGCTACCTTTAGTAGTGTTATCTAATGAATGTTATTCATTTTTCAATGTACTTTTAATTTAAAAAAAACAAGTAAGAGATTTTACCCTCTCACTTGTTTGTACAAAAAATCTAATATCGTAAAGTCTAAATTTTAATTTTCTTCAAAAAATTTTCGTAAATGTTTTAAAGCTACATCTATACTATATTTTATAGCCATTTTAGAGCATCCCTCTATTTCTGCTATTTGCAACATAGATAAATCATGTTTAAAATATAATAAAATTCTTCTTTTATGTATTGGCGACAATGTGTCTATTGCCTTATGTAATTTTATATATTCATTGTTTTTTATAACTGTTTCATCTACATCCAAAGGTTTCTTGACTGCTCTTTTATAAAGGTTTATGTCTGTTTGATGTGATTTTTCTAAATATCTTTTATCATATTGTATAATTCTAGCCTCATTTTTTTCTATTTCATCTAAATTTTCAAATAATTCTTTGCTTATATCTACTATATTTTTTCCATCATCATTTAAAAAGTATACTAAATATAAATTATTTTCTTTATCACTATGTAAAAAGTACGGATTGTCTTCGTATCTATTCCTTTTTGGTCTTTTATCCATCTTAATTCCTCCATTCAATTTAAAATTTGTTTAAATTGAATGGAGGTGGACTTCTACACCTGCAATATGAAATAAAACCTAAAAAAAGGGTAAAACTACCTATTAAAGTAGTTTTACCCTTTTTTATATCAACTATTTCCTTATAATTCTGAATATAAATTCCATCTATTGCTACATTCAATGAGTACACTCTCCTTTGAGCTGAGTGTAGTCATAAAACGTAAAATTCCACTACACTACATCAAATTCCAAATTGTTCGCTTTTGTTAATGTTATAGCGAGTGTACTTATGAATAATTTTATAAAAACAATTATAACGCAAAAAGACACAGTATTCCCATTTATATTGTATACTGTGTCTTTATTTCTATTAAATTATTGTTCCCTTTTAAATAATCCATTTTATCTTCCCCTTAAAAATGTTCTTTCTTTTGTATTTTTTAAGGTCGGATTATTTATATCATACTTTTTGTTTTTATTTCTGGAAAATTAAAATAGTTTTTTATAGTATTATGTAGTTTTTTGTCTTATTTTCAGGAATTATAGCAAATTTACTTGTTTTCTTCTCTTCTCTTTTCAACTATTTTATATAGGTTTGGATAAGTTGCAATTATTATATCTGTTATGACCTGTATCTCCTCATCACTACACCTATTTATTATTTCTTCCAAAATTTCTTTGTTAGATTTACTTTCTTTCATATTTTCAACTTTTCCATAAAGCAAAGTATCAGTTGGAACTCTAAGAACCTCCGAAATTTTATGCAATGTATGCACACTGCAACTTGTATTTCCTTTTTCTATCTCTGCAACAAAATTTTCAGAACGTCCAATTTCTTCTGCAAATCTTTCTTTTGTCATATTTATTTGTTCTCTACATCTTTTTACTCTGCTCCCAAATCCTTTCCAATCTTTGTATTCAAATCTATTTACTCTACTCATATTTTTATTTCCTCCACAACTAGCAAATTTTTATATTTTCTATAATAGTTGTATTATTGCATTTTTTATCAAAAATTATTATCAAGTACGATTTATTTATATTGTGTTTGCTAGTTGTTTTATGGGCAAAATAAAAACGATATTTAATCGCAAATTTTTATTTATTCTTTTTAGTCTTTCCTAATATTTTCCTTAAAAAAAAATGTTTCTTCATTTCTTTTTTGTATTCTCTTGCATCCTTTTTTTCTCTCCTCTTTTCTTCTTTTTCATCAATTAGTATTGGTTCAAATTCATCTATATATTTATTTATATTTTCTTCTTTTATTGGCTTATATTCTAAGAAAAAGCCTAGTTCTCTTGACTTTATAACAAGTTCACTATCTCTATTTGCTGTTACTAATACAAATCTTGGTTTCTTCCTTACCGTTGGATAAGATTGAATTTCCTCTATAACATCAAGTCCGTTGCGTTTAGGCATTTGCATATCTGTAAAAACAAGGTCTGGTTCTATGTTCATGATTTTTATAATTTCATCCTGTCCATCCAAAGATATTTCTACATTTTCAACTCTTGGATTTTTTTCAATAATCTTTTTCATATTATTTGCAATTATTTCCATATCATCAGCTACAATTACTTTTATTTTTGAATCCATTTACATTCCTCCATTTCTTTATATCTTTATTAATTCTTATTCTAATATTTTGTGCGTGAAAACACGCATACTCTTTTATATTATTTTACTATGTTATTCATTATTTTTCAATACTGAATATAATCTCGTTTTTTGATTATTCTATCTGCTATGCGTGTTTTCACGCAATGTAAAAATTAAAAATTTGCTATAATTTTTTTGATTTTTTAGTATTGGAGGTATTTATATGCTATTAAACGAGGCAATAAAAATTAGACTTGAGAATTTGATGAAAGAAAAAAATATTAGTTCTAAATATGAAATTTCCTGTGATGCTGGAATTAATCCCTCATTACTAAATGATTTTTTTAGAAATAGAACATTATATCCTAGAATTGATACACTTTACCTTATTTGCGAGGGGATGCACATTACTTTAGAAGAATTTTTTAATGATGATTTATTTAATATAGACAATATAGAATTAAAAGATTAATTTAAAAAGAATCAAAGAAAAAATATCACATCAATCTTAATTCATGTGATATCTTTTCTTTATTTGTATATTTTATCAGAGATGAACAATACATAACTAATAAATACTTTATTTAATTATAAATTCATTTGAATAAAATATATTTCCATCTGCTTCTTTTTCTATTCTATATATTCCCTTCTGTAATTTACCATAGCTATTTACCCAATTTATATTTTGTCGCATTTGATGATTTTCATCTAATATATAAGCCTTTGAATTGAAATCTATATTTGCCTTTAATTTTTTCCATTCTCCATTTACTTTTTCTTCAATTCCATAGTTTTCTCCCCAGCCATATGGTTCTTCATTTTTATCTGTAATAATTATCGTTAAACCAGATGAAGTTATTGTATTTTCTTCTATTTCAATTTGAACATTTTCAATATTTTTACTATTTGTGACATTTTGTGAATTGCTATTTTCATAAATTTCATTCCTGGTTGTATTTTCAGAAGAAGATGTTATTATATCATCTGCTTTTGTATCATGTGTAACATTTTCTACATATTTATCAATATTTACACTTTTCTTATTAACAATAAATACTATTAATAATATAAGTATAAGAATTATTATACTTAAACATAATATTACATAATTTTTATTCATAATCCATACCTCCAAATATTATGATATCACAACATACATTTAAAATCAATAATAACCCCCAAAAAAATATCTTTTTTGGTGGAAATGATGCACACCTATTATCATTTTTGCTTATTTACTTACTTCTGATTGATGTCCATTCAAGCGATTGAATAAATCTTCATTTATTCGAACAGCTCCATTATATGTACACTGTCCATTTTCAGTATGCTCATAAGACATAATACCAATTAGATGATTTGTTTTTACATCTATAATAGCACCTCCGCTTTCACCTGCAGTCCAGTCGCATAATGTATGCATATATCGGTCACCAATACTTGAAATACTATTAGTGTCACTATACATATAAGTTCCCGGATAGCCAATAGCTTGAACCTGTTCTCCTAATTGGCTAGAATAATTCTTATAATAGCCATATAGTTGCCAAGTGTCAAATTTTCGACTTAAATCTACAATTCCCCAATCCCACTCATGATCGCAATTGCTAATCCAAGCATTATTGGTAGTTATCGTTGTTGAGGTAGCACTTCCTAATGGGTTATTGTCTCCATTTTTTCCAGGATAAACACGAATTGATGTAGCCCATCCTCCATGTTCTCGTTCGTATACTATATGTCCTGCTGTCAGCATAACATTAAAATATACTAAAACTCCCGAACCTTGAGACACTGCTCCATCTGGATATGTTGCTTCAACGTAACAAATGGTTCTGTAAGGACTATCTGTAGTGTTATTGATTTTTACCCGATTATCCTTTCCAATGAGTCCATATGTAGCCGGCACATTTCTTTCATCTAAAGCCACTGTATTTGAATGACTATGTTGGTCTGCTCCATATAAGATTTCTCCAGTTTTCGGGTTGTATGTTACACTTGTTCCATATGGCATTTTATCAATGCCGTCACTTGTCTGTGCTAATACCGTTGTGCTTAATGTTGACATTAATACACTTACAATTAACATAAGTGTTCCAAATGATTTGAACCGCTTAAAAATTGTTTTCATAAAAACTAACCTCCTTATAATATTTGTGTGCATCACTTTTTCAGATTATCCCATTTGGAATAACATATATATAATACCATATTTTTAGCTTTTGTCAAGGAAAATCGCTTATTTTCCATGAATAAAATTAATTATTTCAATATGTAAAAAACAATTTACTTTTTATTATATTCTGGAGTCCCATACCCCAAAATAACACTACTATTAATCTTATAATGATTTTCCTTACACATATCTCCTCTCGTATTACCCTCAATAGTATACACAGTATCATTTTCCACCTTTTCAACAATACCCACATGGTCTGCTTTACCATCATTACTATCTGTCCAATCAAAAAAAATTATATCTCCTGTTCTAGGTGTATAATCTCTTTCTCTCCATAAACTACAAGTTTTAAACCACTGCACACCCTCATTTTGACAATTAGCAAACCTAGGTATTATGCCTGCCTCTATATAACCACATTGATTCGCACAAAAACTAACAAAACAAGCACACCATTCTACTCTTGAATTAAACCCATACCAGCTCCAAAAAATTTGTCCACCAACATTACCTATATATTGTTTCGCAACCTCAACTATATCATTATCTCCTGCTGAAGAACCTGCAAGTAGATACAACCAAACTGAATTATATTCACTATTTTGTAACTCTGCTATTTGTTCTCTTTGCTTATTATTTAAGCCGTATATTTCCATCATTTCTTCCAATGTTTTACTTGTTACATCAATATACAATTTTCGTACATTTCTTTTTTCTACTTTAATCTCTCCGTTTTCATCTGTTGTTTCTATCTCTTCTTCTCTTTCTTCAATTCTATGCTCTAAAATATTCATTCTCCAGAATATTTCCTTCAGCTGGTTTGATTTATTTTCATCTATTGTAATTACATCTGCTTGTTCCTTTCCATTGCTTTCGATAGCAACATAAATTGAAATAATATCTTTCCATTCTGCTTTTGATGAGTTTATTTCATATTCGTCATATTCATTATTTTTTTGAATTTCAACAATTTTATTTATGTATTCCTCGTTTATTTCTTTTATAACACTTGACATTGTCTTTGTTCCAACATCCTTTTCATTAGAAAAGAAAATTCCGAATATTGATGTACACATTATTCCTATTAAACATATCACAATAATTATTATAATAGCAATCCAACCACCTGCAATTAGTGCCGATATTAATAACCTAGTCGCATTTATTATTGATTTTATAGTTTTTTTTGTAACTTTAATTGTTTTATTTATTGTCTTTTCTGTTGTTTTTATTACATTTCTTATTCTTTGTTTTTTTCCTGTTATATTTCTAGTAATATGATTACTGATTGGCTTGATTTCATCAAACTGCTTTAACTTAGCCGTTGTTTTCTTTATTCTATTAGGATATTTTTTTATTCTATCTTTGTTCATCTTTTCTTTTGGTCTTTTTTCTTTTATACTGTTTCGTATATCTTTTAATTTCAATTTTGTTTTTATAATATTTTCCTTTGTTTTATTAAAATTTTTCTTTCCTATTTTATTTAATTTGTAACTATTGGATATAGTTTCTTTTGATATTTTACTTATCTTATTTTCTGCATATTCTTCTGCGTTTTCATCATCATCTTGATACTTTTCTTTTGTTTTATTATTTAATTCGTTAATATTGTTCTTTATCTTACTTTTCATTATTGCCATTCTATCAAACTTTTTTATACTGATTTCCTTTTGTTTATCTTTTTTCTTAATCTTTGTCATTTTGTTTTTCCTCCTCTTCTGTAATTTTCTTTGCCACAATAACTAATCTTCCATTTTTGTTTGAATATTCGCAAGTAGATAGTGTTATAAGTTTATTCCTATACTCTACTTTTTTGTTTGTTTCATAAAAAGAGAGTTCTTTACACTTTTGAATAAATGTAAAAAAATCTCTTTCTGAATTGCTATTTATAAATTTATAATAATAAAATCCTTTTTCATCTGCTGTTGTTTTAAAAACTGCAAATATTTCATATATCATAGATTCATCAAGTGTATCCAATTTTATTTTTTGATGATTTTCATAAAAATCTTTATTTTTATATTTTTCCAATTCTCCAAACATTTGATAATTATTGATATGATGTCCATAAACAATAATATTGTCACTTGATTTAATATTGCAATATTCTGATATATACGGTGTTCCTAATTGCGAATATTTTTTATAAAAGTTTTTTCTTAAATAGTAATCTTTTCTATCTACACCTGTTTGCATTATTGGGTAACTTATGTGTGTATTTTCTATTTCTAGCCAACCTATAAAATCATTGTTCTTATTATACAATTCCTCTAAATTTCTTCTTGAGGTTTCATTTTTTGTATTGTCTTCACTATATTTATCTACATCTTCATCTTTTTTTGTAACATCTCTTAACTCTGCAAATATTTGATTTTGTTTTTTATCTTTTAAAAAATTTCGCATTATATACATTGTAGATAAAAATAAACATGTTATACATATAATAATTACTACTTTGCTAAAATATTTTTTCAAATTTTTCACTCCTTTAAAATAAAAAAAACACTATACAAGAATTTGCATAGCTTAAAAATTTATTTTTTACTTGTTGACTTTTTTATTTTATTTGGTGTATAATAGGTATAGAAAGTAAGCGATTACAGAAATGTAGTTGCCTAATATATTTTGGTTACTACACATTGCTCTGTAAGTTCAATTTAAGCAATGTGTAGTCTTTATTTTATTTGACTATTAACCCATTGTATGTATATGATACATAGCAAGGCTAAATTTGTTATCACTGATATTACTAACCCTATAAATAGGAACGCTAAAATCTCTAACATAGCCTCACCCCCTAACTCTTGATAAGTAATCAAGGCGGGGCAACTACACTGCTTAACTTACTCTCTATGCCAACTATTCTACATTAAATTTTAAAAAAAGTCTATATTTTTCGTCAAATTATTTCATTTAATTTTGTAGTCATTAGTTTATATAATTCTGTATTTTTAGGGAAATTATTTATAAATGGTATAAGTGCATTCCCTATTTTTAGCAATCCTCTTCCAGCCTCAACATTTGTTATAAAACTTAATTGTTGGTCTGATATATTTAGTAGTTTAGCCAATTCCAATCTATCTGTACCTGCTTGATTTAACATGATTATTAATTCACTATTGGCTAACATTGTTCTTGCTAAATCATTTCGTAGTAAATCTTCCACATTTTGAGTGACTCCTGTACAACACGCCCCATACTTTCGCACTCGTTTCCATAAAGTGAAAAGGAAATTCGCCGAATATTCATATTGAAATAACAAATATATTTCATCAATATAAATATAAGTTGATTTTCCTTTTTGGCGATTAGCCGTTATTCTGTTAAATATACTATCAAGTATAACAAGCATTGCGATGGGTTGTAACTGTTTTTTTAATTCTAATATATTATAACAAACCAACCTATTATTTATATTTACATTGGTCTGTTTTGCAAATGTGTTTAAACTACCATTACTAAACAATTCAATTGCTAAAGCAACATCTTTAGCCTCTTTTTCTTCTTGTCTTAATAATTCCTCTCTAAACTCTCTCAATGTAGGTGGTTCCCCCTCATAATCTCTTTCCATATAATCTTTATACACATTTGCTATACATCTATCAATGATTGAACATTGTTGTGGTTCTAAAGATTTTCCCATTAGTTGTTCACAAAGTGATAATACAAATTCAGATTTTAATACTATTGGGTTTGAACCGTCCCCATAGAACTTGTTCATATCCATTGCATTTATATGATTTCTACTTGTAGATGATATTTCTATCAGTTCTCCTCCTAGTTCTTTTACAAGTCCTGCAAATTCATTTTCCGGGTCAATTATTATTATATCTGCATTTTTTTCTTTTAGCATAATAGAACTTATTTCTTGTTTTGCCGTAAAACTTTTTCCTGAACCAGAAACTCCTAGTATAAAGCTATTTCCATTTAATAATTTTTTTCTATCTAGCAATATCATATTTTTTGATATTGCATTCTGTCCATAATAAATTCCATTTAAGTGTTGTACCTCTTGTACTTTAAATGGCATAAATACTGCTAAACTTTCAGTTGTAAGTGTTCTTAATGTTTTTATTTTTTCTACACCAATTGGCAAATTGGTATTTAACCCATCTAATTGTTGGTATCTTAATATACCGAACTGACATAAATTTTTTCTTGCCGTTGTTAATATTGCGTCTGTTATTGTTTCAAGCTCCTTTTCTGTATCTGCTATAATAACTGCCGTAATTAATCCCATAAACATTCTTTGGTCTCTTGTCATTAAATCATTTAAGAACTCTCTTGCCTCTTTTTCTTGTTGCTCTAAATCATATGGAATTGAGGCTAAATAATTGTTATTTTCGCTTTGTTTTCTTATGTAATTTGCCTTATTAGTTTCTACACCTAATAGGATTCGCTCTGCATCTTTTATTGCCTCTTCTTTTGCAACTGGCGAAATATCTATTGTTAAAATCAAATTTTTGCTTATATCTGTAAGTTCTGAAACCATACTATCCTTTATAAATGAGGCATATTCCTTTAAAAATATTGACCTGCAAAATTTGTTTCCCATTTTAAACATATCACTTTTAAATTCAAAACTGTCTGGACAAATATAGTCCTTAAAACTATGTCCTTTTCTCATATTGTCAATTATATTAAAGTCAAAACTACTTTCTTCTCCTATTCGATAGAAATTATATAATAATTGTAATCGTTCGTTTGCATTCAATTCGATGCATTTTGAATTTAACTTTTTAAAGTGTTTATTTAATTCTATTCCTACTCTTCTAAACGTGGCTCTAGCCTCTGTTAAACTTTTTCTATTTATAGTTATTGTTATATATTTTTCTTGAATTATACCATTTGATGTTTTTGTTCCCTCATCTATAAGCATATTATATTCTTGTCTTAATCTGTCAAGTCTGTCTTTTTCTTTTTCTATTTTTATATTATTTTCTATATCCTTTTCATTTATATTACTATTTAATATACTAATTTTAACAAGCATATCAGTTTCAAAAGAATTTAATATATCTATATAATCAACAACCATTTGTTCCTTGTCTTCTTCACTTGCTACAATAAAATTAATGTCTGTAAACTTAAATGTTTTTGAATATTTATCTTTTTCTACTAAAAATATACCATCATTCCAAATTCTTTTTACAGGAATAACATCTTGTACACTTTTTGGAATCTTAAATACATCTTCATCCATATTAAATATTTTCTTAAAAAATTTAATAATTTTCAAATTCTTCTGCCTCCTTTTTCTCTTTTTTATTTTTCTTGTTTTTTTCACATTGTTTATACATATCCATATATAAATTATTAGGCTTGAACACCAGTTTTTTTGGCATTAGCATTTCAGATTTTACCCAAGCTATAAAAAATTGTCCGGCTGTCATCCCATTGTATTTAACAAAGCCAAGTAGTGCAAAAGGAACTGCACCTGCTATACATAGCCATGATACAGTTCCTATATTAAAGATTGGTCTAAATATAAAATATATTCCTATTGCCACAATACAAGCAATAAATGAATATACAAATTGCCTTAGTGATAAACCAAAGAATATATTTTCTTTATATTGCCTTATCTCTTTATTTATTTTTACCTCCATAAACTATCTCTCCCTTTCTTTGTTTTTATTCTTTTGCTTTTTTTCTTTATTCTCTTTATTATCTTTATCTATATTAAAAAAGTATAAATATTTAGATATGATTGCATATTCATTTGCCGCTACCCAATCTTTTAAATTGTCATATGTATATTGCCATCTATTATTATGTTCTTTACTTTTAATAAAATCATCAGCTAAATATTTACAAAATTCATAAGTTTTGTCACAATCTTTTTCATATAGTCTATTTAATTTTCCATTCAATATATTGTCATATAGTAAAACAAATGATATATAGCTTATTTCTTTAACATTTTGATATTGAGCTATTGGCATTTTTACTTGTCCATTTTCAATTTCTATAAAGTCCATTTTTTTATCATAATATTGCATTATGTTCATTACATTAATATCCGATTCTTTTCTTATACGTTTTTTACTCACTCCATTATTTTTACAGAATTTCAAATATTTTTGAAATCCCATTTGGTGTTCATACTCTTCTACACCTACTCTTTCTACTTCATTCCATATATAATTATGAAATTCTAAGGTCATAAATCCTAATTCATATTCTTTTTCTAAATAATCAAATATATCCTCATCTATATTATAAAACCATTCTTCTAATTTCATTATCTCTTTATCTTTTAATGATACTTGATATAGACCAAAATCAGTCTTTCTCATTACTGCAATAGCATCTTTACTATTATATCTATTTATTAAAATATATTCTATTTTACAATTTGTATAATTTTTTTCACGCATTAACCAATTTACCTCATATAATGCACTATCAATTTCTATCTTCTCCATAAAATTCTCCTTTCTACAATCCCATCATTTCTCTAACTACTCTATCTGACATCTTAACAGTTCCTACTAAAACTAACATATTAAATACCAATTCGCCTATATAACTCCATACTTGTGTTACAACTGGCAAACTTGAGTCAACAGATGGAGGGTTAGATGCAAACACCGAAAATATAATACATGCAAGTACAATAATAGCTCCCTCCATACATACAGAAACATATGACTTTATAAAACTTTTTCCAACATTTTGACTTGGTTCTCCTGCAATCGAACTCAATGGAATAGGTGCTATTGCCGTATATAAATATAGTTTAAAAAATCTACCATAAACACTCATTATCATTACGAATGACAGAACTGTTATGAATAGACCACCAATAATTGTAATTGCCCATAATGGTATTGACTCAAAAAAACCACAACTTTCTATTGCTGATATTATTTCTTGAGGTATTATCGTGCTTGAACTATTTCCAAAACCTGCTGAAGACATAATTGTTGAACTTATACCTTGTACTATTTTGAAAATTGCAAGCATTAAGTCTAAACCATATACTACTATGGTATATGCTATTGAAAATCTTAAAAATAATTTAAAGGCATGTTCTGGTTTTCTAATCTCTGAAAATGAATTACAAGTTTTTATAACTCCTGCTAAAAAAAATATAACTAGCAAAGCAAGTCCGTATTGCTTGTAATGCTCCATGTATATTAAGTATTACATTCCAGATTCCACCACCTTTAAATTCCTCAGGGGTTTGTGACACTAATTGCCATATTTCACTTAGTTTAGAGTTCCAAGTATTTATAGTATTTTGTAAATTCCCCACTATCCAATTATCTGACAAATTTAACCGCCTCCTATAAAATTACTTTTAAGAGGGTACTCTTTCCTGTTTTTCTTTTTAACTTAAAATTAATTCTAATATTTGTTTTGCAAATGCTATTATTACTCCACCTGCTAATGTCATAAAACCATTAGCCCTTTGTGATGGGTCATGTGATTTTATTGCCATACCAATTTGTACAATTCCCCATAATAATAAAATTGCACCTATTGCACCTATAATTTGATACATAAAATTTTTCAAATTATTTATAACTGCAAGTGGATCATCTGTTGCAAATACATTTACACTTTGCAAAATAAAAAGTAACACCACATATAAAAGTGTTACTCCAAACTTAACCAATATTCTTTTTACTATTTTTTTATTTTTCTTCATATATTTTCCTCACTTTCCGAGAGGGTAAAATTTCTTGTTTTTTTTAATCATCCATATTTTTCAAATAATTATCTATTTCTTCATCAATTAAAATTTTAAATGCACTTGTTTCTTCACGTTTTTCTACTTTTATATCATTTGTATTAGCTAATATTGTTATTGTTGCCTTACTGTTATCTGGTGTTATGTGTAAATAAGGCTTATATCCTCCATCTTCTGTCAATTTAATATTTGGGTGTTTAAAAGTATTATATTTTAAATCTTTTATTGGTCGTTCTCCTCTTATAAGCAAAATTGCATAGTTATTATCCATTCGTCTTATTTCTTCCGGATTCATAAGTTCACTACCTGTATTTTGATAATTAGTAGAATAATTTCCAGAATGTCCTGTACTTTTTCCATAAGTATTTGTGTCTACGGTTTCTTTTCCGTAAAAGTTCACTTATATACTTATGTGTACTTTGTTCATTACCTCCTAAATAAAGTAATTCATCACAATTTCCGAACTATGCTTTCCCACTGTTTTTCAAAAATTGCCTTTAACTGTGCTAAGTTTTGTATTATTATACTAACCGATATTCCCCTTGACCTCATTGTAGAAAGTATTTTGTCAAAATCATCTGGCAAAGATACATTTGCAAACTCGTCCATTATAAAATGAACACTAACTGGTAATGCTCCTTTATATTTGTGGTCTGCTATATAAAATAATTGTTGAAACAATTGAGTATATAAAATTGATACAATAAAGTTAAAACTTGTATCATTGTCTGGTATTAAAACAAATAGTGCTGTTCTTTCTTCCCCAATACTACTCAAATTCAAATCATCCTCCATTGTTAAATTCGCTAAATCTCTTAAATTAAATTTTTCTAATCTCGAGGCTAATGTTACTTGTATTGATTTCAAAGTTTTAGCTGAACCTGAATGATAGCTTTTGTAGTATTTTACTGCTATGTGTTGTGAATTTATTTCCTCTATCATTTTAAATAAAGTATCTAATGGACTTTCATAGTCATCATCATCTTCTCTTACATCTCCTGCTCTTAGTAACTCCAACACCATATCAAAATTCTGTTCATATTCTGGTGCCTCGTATTTCAATAAAAATAATAATGCCATAAGTAGCATTGAGGCTGCCGTATCCCAAAATGGGTCATTACTTTGGCTACCGTTTTGGAGTTGTACTCTTAAATAAGTTTGTTACAAGTTTTTGTACATCATTGTCATTTTTTAAATATGCAAAAGGATTATATCCGTCACTCAAATTCATATTTACTAAATCCAATACTTTTACCTTAAAGCCCTTTTTTTCTAACATATAACCCACATCTCTCAAAATTTCTCCTTTTGGGTCTAAAACTATATATGAATTACTATTAGAGGCTTGTAGTAAATTTGGTTTTGCATAAAAAAGTGTTTTCCCTGCACCACTACCGTCCTATTACTAAGGTATTCAAATTTCTTCTATGTTTTTTTGCATTTAAACCCATTCTAACATTTTGGGTTAAAATCCTATTTTCGCTTTCTGGCAACTGTTTATATTTATTGTTTATTTCTCGAATATTCCCCCATTTTGATGAGCCATATTCTCTACCTTTCTTATAATTTTTTCTAGTTGAAAAATATGCTCCAATGCATACAAAATATATCATCAAGAAAATGCCAATTGTTTTTTTACTATTTTCTACAATGTTAATTTTAAATGGTGTATTTAAAACTTGTGGCAAGTCATTTATTATTTTTACAAGTCCTCCATCTGTCAAAGGTGCAATTAATATCGCCAACCATATTACAAGCAATGCGCCAATACTAGTTAATACAATATATAACATTTTATCTTGTTGTTTCATAATCTTTATTCTTCTTTCTATTACTAAAAATTCCTATTTTTTGCTTTGATGGAGCTTTTATTATATTTACAATAACTTTATTTATTAAATCTGTTTCTTTTTGTTGCTCTTGTAGTTCATTTTTCATCTTAAAAAGAGAATTTAAAATAATCGCATAGGCAACTCTATCTATTTCCATTATTCTTTTTTCGTTTTTCATATTTCTTCCTACCTTTCATATGTCCTACTTGATTTTATTATTTGTTGTTGAACTCCCATTTCGTTGTCCATTCCCTCAGTCAAAATACTCAAACATTCTGCTCCTTTTGAGAGTTCCCTTTTTATTTCTTGCGCATCCATATTTTTTAGTTCTTCAGGTATTTTATTAAAATTAAAGCTCGCTAATGGTACACCATATCGTTTACATACCATATATGCAACACTTTCGTTCTTAAACTTATTCAATTCGGTATTTTCAAAAGTCATAGAGTGTACACTTGCAATTTCTCTTATCAAGCCTATCAATATTTCTTTTACATCTGCCGTTTCTAATACCTCAATCGTCCTTTTTTCTAAATTAAAACTCACTTTTTTCCCATTATAAATGCTTTGAGCAATTTCTACCTGAACAGGCGACATTGTCAAAATCGCTTTCATAAGATTTTCATGAGTATATGGAATCGTATTCAGTCTTCTCTTTACTCTCATATCCGAAATATCATAAACATTTTTTGCGTCATAACCTTGTACTTCTGTTCCATCTTCCTTTTCGTACACATTACTTGGCTCTAATATAATAATAGGAGTAGGTTTTCCTGAAAAATTTATATTTTCTTTTTTCCAACTTTCTGCATCTTTCAATTGTGTTGCCTTTGGGTTTTGTGCTGCCACAAGTAAAGCATTTCCTACTGAATAATTTGGAAACTTACTTTGTACATCTAAATATAATTTATACATTTCAGGATTTTGTGAAATTTTCACTGCCATTTCATCTTGTTTTTGATATGCCCATTGCCTCCTTTCATTTTTCTGTTCTGCCCATTTTGCAACATCAAAAGTTGTTTTATTTTCTGTTTCATTATTAACTGTACCATTTATAATATCTTTTACCATGCCCATTTTATTTACTCCTTTCCTTTTTCTTATTTCTATCTTTCGGCTGCTTATGTTTTAATTCTTTTGTTACAGGTTTTATCATGTTTTTTGAACTTTCTTCTTGAGTTTTCTTCTTCTCCTCTTTTATTTCTTTTAGTTTTTCTCTTATAGATGTTTTTTCAATTTCTTTATATTTTGTTTTCTCTTCGTTTGTTTTCAATAAATTTTCTAATTGACTGTTTTTCTCCGTATTCTGAATACTACTGGGTGTTACATTCTCAGTTACCCCAATTTTGTTTTCTTTCTTTAATAATTTATTCAATAAATCTTGAGATGTATTTTTTTCCTTAATTTCTTCAGTTACATTTGTGTTTATTTTATTTGACTGTTTATCTTCTTCTAGGGCTTTTTCAATATCAGCCTTTTTCACAGTAGTCAATTTATATCTTTCTACAATTCTATTTACTCTTTCTGCATCTTCTTCTCTTACCAAAATATCTATTAATTTATCTGGTACTTTTTCGCCCCTTTTGTATAAGGCACTATATACCACCCCATACTTTTTAGCTTGCTTTTTAAATTCTTGAAAATTTTCTTGATTTATTGAAAAAATCTTCAAATTACTATTACTCTTTAACATATTTTCCAGTCTTATTTGACCTTTTGTTTTTTTGCCTTGCTCTTTAGACATAGCATACAACATTACTGCCATTTCCTTTGCTAAACTACCTGATAATCTAAGCGCTACCTCTGTTCCGTCTAACATAAATTTTACAAATTCATCTGCTGAATCACTTGTTGTACTCATACACATTTCTCTCCTTTCCTTTTTCTAATTCTTCTTCTAACTCTTTCAAATTTTGCTTTATCTTTGGTACTCTTTCCTCAATTTCTTTACATTTTACCACCTCCCCTTTCAGATAATGAATTTTGCTTGCAATACACGATAATTCGTCATAGTTTTCTTGTCTTTCTTCCTTTTTTATTTTAGTATTTTGATAATATAATTTATCTCGTCTTTCTTCTAATTCTTTAATTTCTTTTTTTAATGTTTCTACATAAAAAAAAAGCTCCGTCGTAGTTTTTATATCATTACTACTCAAGAGCTTTGCCTCACTTGATATTCTATCCATTTTTTGCACATCTGCTTTTATAGATATTGGTGTTTTTCTTCTTTTTACTGTTTTAGGATATATCTTTAGTAAATAACAATAGTATAAATATAATGCTCTTAACCCTACTACTTTTTTTCTATTTTTTATTTTAACCTTTCCTCTATAAACTTTTTTATTTTTCATTTCTGGAAATGGAACTTTTACTGCCTCTTCTGATTTTATTCTTTCCTTTATTTTTTCTATTGAATATTCATTTCCAAATGCTCTTTCAATTCTTATGTTCTTTTTATATGGGGCTTTTTTTATACTTAATTTTTCAGCTCTATAAATTAATTCATAATCCATTGCTTTTAGTAAACTTTCAAATTCCCTATAACTACTTGCTTGTGTTATCGCATAATCAATATCTGCTTTTGACTGAGTATGGTAGTTAGATTTTTTTACATAATTGTTATAAAATTTTGTATAATCAATTTTATATTTTGCTATTTTTTCTTCTAAAACTGATAACCCGTATTCTCTACATAAATTATCTGATATTTGCCTCATCAGTGCATATGTTGTATCATTATCATAATACTTTTTTCCATCCACAAATGAAACAGAATTTATAACAAAATGATTATGCAAGCAATGTGTATTTAAGTGCGTTGTTACAACAACTTGGAATCTATCTCCCCACAATTCTTGTGCAAGTTTCACACCTATTTCATGTGCTATTTCAGGAGTAGTTTCCCCCTCTTTAAAAGACTGGAATGCATGATATGCTAGAATACCATCTTCTTTTTCAAATATCTTTTTTGTTTGCAACATTTCTTCTAATATTGTATCTTCACAACAATTTATAGATGTGACATATAATTGCTTTTCTGTCTTATAAGATGCCCTTGCATATTCAATTACTCTATGCAAATTAGAGTAACTTTCACTATCTGTTTTCTTTTCATTTACAACATAGTCTATAACTCTATTTAAACCTGAAGAAATGTCCCATATTTTTGTCGTTGCCAAATTAAACTACCTCCTATTATTTCAAATATTTTTCATTGATTTTAAATCTAAGTTCATCTATTTCATTCAATGTTTTTTCTATTCTTTTCATGTCAACATTTCCTATAAAGTCCTTTATATCTTTTAAAGTTTTTATTTCTTTTCTAAAATCAACTAATTCCTGAATCATTACATAAAAATCTTGTGGTGGTTTTTCTTTTATTGTTGCTCCTTTTATCAATTTTCTTACTACTTGTACCTCCGACTTTCCAGACATACTACTTAAATTTTTCAATGTATTATTTTCTTCTTCATCTAGCCAAAAGTTTTTCTTTATTCTTCTTTTTCTCATATTTCTCCTTTCATTTTTGGTGGGGTTTGGGGCTTGCCCCACATATTTCGAATTTTGACTTGGGAGGAAAAATTCAGTGCTTGTTAATAACATATTTGGTGTACAAAACACTCACTTTTTTAACCTTTTCTTATTTCTTTTTACCTTTTTATTGCTTTTTATCTTGCTATTTCTTTACCAATTTTTTCGTTGTTTTTCTTCATACATAAATATTCATTCATATCTTTACCATATGGTATTTTGTGAATAAACACTTTGTATTTTTTACTTAATACCTGCTGAAAAAAAGCACTCGCATTTCTACCTGCTAAATCATTATCTAGGTGTAAATGTATTTCTTTTATTTGATTATTTCTTGATAAAAATTCTGTCAATGCTACTGGTATCTTTGTTTTTTCAATATCATATTTTGCTGAATATATTCCACCTAAAGATAATAAATTTTCTTTTCTCCAATTTCTATCTTCTAAGTTTAAAAGAGTAGCATATGACAATAAATCAATGCTACTCTCAAACAAATGTAATGATGTACTTTCTTCTTTTGATTTTATTTTAAATGAATATTTTTTATCACTCCCTGTTCCGTTCTCTCATAAATCTTTCTTGATTTGTTGCTCTGCAAAAAGCATATGCCGGAACGTCTTTATTGTATCCTAAAAATACTACATTATTTGTCTTTTTTTCTTGATAAACTAAGTTATTTTCAATACAATATTTGATTATTTCTTTACTAATTCCCCTTAACAATAAATAATTAATTGCTTTATCATTATTTTCTGCTTTTAATGGCATTTTAAAATTTCTTTTTTGTTCTTTTTCTCTTTGTAAAACTTTTATCGGCTCTCGTATTTGTATATTTCCTAAAACTGTTTGTACTGCCTCTATAAATGAAAAATTTCTTACTTTTATTAAATAATCAATTGCACTTTTTCCCCCTATTCCTTTTACAAACCAATACCATAGTCCATTGCTAATCTTTATACTGTCATGTGATTTTGTTGTATATGTATTTTTACATACCTCAACTAATTCAAATGGTTCATAATTTTGTAAGTATGTTAATAAATCAATTTGTTTTGCTTTTTTTACAATTTCCGGTGGAATATATGGCATGTTCATTCCCTCGCCTTCTCTTTCTTTTTTTGATATTCTTTTAATATAACTGATATACTTTCTTCTATACTTTCCTCTATCTCATTCGTTATATTGTAATCTGTTTTTAAATAATCATTATACAATCTTTCCAAAATATTATCTGTTTTCAACAATACTTTTATTTTTTCCTTATCCAATGTTGACCCTATAATTAAATCTTTCATTTCTTCTTTTATTACTGTTTGATACGAACGGTTTAATAAATCATCTAAGGTACAAGTTTTCATCAATCCTTGCTTGTAGTCAAACATTTCCTTTTCCAATTTATTTTCCAATGTATCTTTTATTTTTTCATAATCCATTCCATATTTCTCCTTTCAAAAAAAGTGGTATTTTTTCAATACCACTTTTTTAACTTAATTAAAATAATCTTTCATTCATGCCTAATTTAAAGGCTATTTTCTTTTCAATAAAATTAATCTGCTCTTGTATATCCAAAATATTTAATAATGCATTTTCTTCGTCATCTGTTAATTCTATTGCCTCTCTATCTTCTAAAAATGTTTCTACATTAGGATATTTTTCTTTTATTTCTTTAATCTTTTTATAAAATCCTATATATTCTGGGTTTTTATACAAGAACTTTGTTTTATTTTTTTCTAAATAATCTACAAATATATCTTCACATTCATCAAAAAAACTATTTTCATTCCTCATTACATTTTTGTTCAAGTTATTTGCTCTGTCAATGACACTTTTTAACCTGATTCCATCAAAAATTCCATGTTTATAATACATTCTATGCCATAAGCTCTGCTCATCTATAATAGCCATTTGAAATTCATTAAAATACTCTATTATTTTTTTCTTTTTTCCTGTGTTGATATATTTTTCCTTTAACATATCTGTTATCTTTTTTTCAAATTCAATTGATTTTTCTCTAATATTTTCTTTTTTCATCTCCTTTAAAATTTTTCTTGAAAAGTCTTCATTTTGTAAATAATATAGTTCATCTATTATGTCTTTTTTTAAATAATTTTTCATATAAAAATCCCTCCCTTGGTTTTTATATTACAAAATTATCTCTAATAATTCCAGTCTATAAAAGTGTTATTTTTTCATATTTTTTACACTTGAAATTTATCTAATATGTTCTTTGCTAGTAATATGTTCTTTCTCACTGCAATCTGATTCCTCTATATCTTCCTCATCATATACTATACTTTTTTTATCTTCTTCACCTATTTTTAACAATTTGTTTACCTCTTTTAATCTTGCCATAGTTTCTTGTAATTCTTTTTCTTGTTCAAATGGCTTTTCCAAAGTTTCTTGTGCATTTCTTAATTGTAATTCTAAGTTTTGTAAATATTTTTTTGCACCTTCTATATCTTTTTCTATTGTTTCTAAAACATTATTTATACGAGTTATTACCCCAACTTTATCATTTCCTAAAGTTGCCCTATATGTTCGTTTATTTTTCAATGCTACTTTAAACACTTTATCAAATGTATCAAACTCCAAATACATTTTAAAGCCTCTGTATTCTCCTATATACATACCTTTAATAGCGTTCATTTTTTGGCATAAATTCAATATCCTTTCTCCGGCTTTTGCTCTTTCATTATACATTTTATCATCTAATATCATTCCAGAAAAATTGTCTTCATTTATAATTGTATTTCGCTCCAAATGTTCTTTATCCTGTTTTAAATCTTCTATTTTTTCATTATACTCTTTAATCTGGCTTGGATACGTTTTTTGTACTAATTCTTCTAATTCGTATTTTTGGCTTAAATAACTCTGTTTTAACATTTTTAATTTTGTAGTTTTTGCCTCTAATTCTGTTTTTTCTTTTATATGTTCATCTCCTGTTGCCAATGCTTTTATTTCTGCATAATCTAATGCTCTTTCATCAATATCCTCCATACTCCTTATTGGTGTTTTGGACGTCATAATTTGGCTTATAAATTCCTGTTTTTGTTGTATTAATTGGTACATATAGGCATCAAATGTTCTTTTAGTTACATAGTTAAAAATTTTTACAACATCATTTTCATTACCTTGCCTTACTGCTCTACCTATTCTTTGTATCAAATTTGCACTTGTCCATGGGCAATCTAAATTATGTAGTGCAATAATCTTATCTTGTACATTAGTTCCTGCTCCCATTTTAAAAGTACTCCCCATCAAAATTCGCTTTTCTCCTGTACGGACTTTATCAAATAAAATTTCCTTTTTCGCCTCTGTTGTTGCCTCATGAATAAATGCAATATCATCTTCTGGTATTCCTTTTTCTATCAATTTTCTTTTTATATCAGTATATATATCTGTAAATTGCCTTTGTTTTAATTTCCATACACCATTATCATTTTCTAATTCATAAGGATTGTCCATTGTTCCTAGTAATTTCGGTGTGGATAAATCGCAAAATATTAATTGTGTTGATTTTTTATCTTTTGTTTTTTCCCATATATCATATACAATTTCTATACAAGTATTTACTTTACTATTTGGATCATCTGGTAAATTTGGATTAATAAGTCTTTGGTCTAATGCTAATTTTCTTCCCTCATTTGTAATTGCAAGCATATTATCATCCCATACTGATATTAAACCTGCTCTGATATTTTCCGCTCTTTCTCCTAATTCTTTTACCATATCTTGCTGAATTTGTGTTGACTCCACTGCAATATTATTTTTTTCAACGTCTGGTGTTGGTAAATTTAAAGTTTCAGATGTTTGAATGTCCGCTATTTCACGAAACATTGCCATTAATTCTGGTATATTATGAAACTTTGAAAATCTTGTTTTTATAGTAAATTTATTTCCGTTCTGGAGCAAGCTGAACTGCCGTTACTGTTTCTCCAAATGTACTTGCCCAACTATCAAAATGTTGTAAATGATTTTTTACTAATGTATTATACTGTAAATATCTTTGCATTGTATAAAGTTCTGTCATACTGTTAGAAATAGGGGTTCCTGTCGCAAAAACAATTCCTTTTCCGCCTGTTATTTCGTCCATATATTGACATTTCATAAACATATCAGAACTCTTTTGAGCCTCTCCTGACTGAACCCCTGCTACTCTCTTCATTTTACTTTGTAAAAATAAATTTTTATAGTAATGTGCCTCATCAACAAATAATCTATCCACTCCGAAGTTGTTCAAATGTAATTACATCATCCTTTTTTTCTGCATTATTTAATTTTTCTAGTTTTGCCTCTAATGCTTTTTTGGTTCTTTCCATTTCTCTTATTGTAAATTTTTCCCCATCTAGTGCTTTTTCTTCTTCTATTCCTTGTATTATTTCTTGAATATTTTGCTCTAAAAAATACCTCTGTCTTTCAATTGACATAGGTATTCTTTCAAACTGACTGTGTCCTATTAATATTGCATCAAAATCTCCTGTTGCTATTTTGGACACAAATTTTTTTCTATTGTTTTTTGCAAAGTCCCTTTTTGTTGTTACAAGAATGTTTGCTGATGGATATAACTGTAAAAATTCATTAGCAAATTGCTCTACAATATGATTAGGTACTACAAATATACTTTTATTACACAATCCTAGTCTTTTGCTTTCCATCGCACTTGCTACCATTTCAAATGTTTTTCCCGCTCCGAACCTCATGTGCAAGTAATGTATTACCATTATATAAAATTCTGGCAATTGCATCAATTTGATGTTTTCGCAATTTTATTTCTGGGTTCATTCCATAAAATTTCAAATGACTGCCATCATATTGTCTATTCCTTATACTGTTAAACCTTTCATTGTAAATTTTTACTAATTCATCTCTTCTTTCTTTGTCTTTGAAAATCCACTCTTCAAATTTCATTCTTATTTCATCTTGCTTTGCCTGTGCTATGGCTGTTTGTTGTTTATCTAACACAATTTTTTCTTTTGCCGTTCTTTCATTTATTTTTTTGTATATTCTTATATCGTTTAAATTTAATGTAGTTTCAATTATCTTATATGCACTTGCTTTTTTCACGCCATAAGTAGTTGTTGCTTTTACACCTTTATCTTCTGACTTTCCTGTAATATTCCATCCACCTGTACATTCAGAATAATATACTTTTATTTTTTCTTTGTCTTCGTTTTTAGTGTCTAGCAATTCGTACATAAACTGTTCAATATATTTAATTGGTACCCATGTTGCTCCTAATCTAACCGATATTTCACTTGCTTTTATATCTTCAGGTATTACTTTTTCTAGTTCTTTAACATTTATTTCAAATTGTGGATTCTCTTTTGCAAATTCTTTCGCTACTTTTAATTTTTCTCTTACATTTCCAGATAAATATTCATCTGCCGTTACATATCTTTTTTCTTCATTTGATACATCGGGTATCATAAATATTTGTCCCTCTAGTTCATTTATAAGCTCATTTTCTGTTTTGTCTGTAAGTGTTTCCATATATTCTATATCCACTCTTGCCTTTTCACTTAGTGAAACAATTAATGCCTCATTTGCCGTATCTACTTTGGTTACAACTTTTTTAGCTTTTATCGTTTTTTTATAAAACATATCTGCTTTTCTTTTGAAATTTCCTTTTGAATCCGTTATTTCTAAAGAACATAACAAATAATAACTACTATCGTCAGAAAAAGCCTGATTATTTCCTCTGCTATTAATTCTTCCATATCTTTTTACAAAATCATCATATAAACTGTTTAACTTATTTTGCTCTTGTTTTATTTCAATATCATCACTATTTTTCACTTGTAACTCTATAATTTTTTTAGTACAATCTCGTAATTTTACCATTCCTTTTATCCTATTTATTGTTGTTTCTGGCAAATCTTTTTCACGCATTATACTATTTTCTCTATAATAAACTTTTCCATCAATAACTGCGTATGAATAATTTTTTACATTTGGTTCTGCTTGAATAAATTTTTCTTCACTTTCTATTAGTTCATCAAAATCATATTCTTCTATCTCTGATTCTAAATTTGATATAGCATTAGATAACATATAATCTAAATCACTACCATCTATCATCTTACAAACTGCTCTTTCTCCACCAAATTGTGAACTTTCTCTTGTCATTTTTCCCATAATCATATTTTGGTTATCAATAAAATACTTATTCATTTTTATTCCATCTTCGCTAATATCTGTTTTTATCCAATTTTCATCAATATCTGTAATTTTATCTCTTTTCTTTAGAAATATAATATCTGATGTAACCTCTGTTCCAGCATTATTTTTAAAAGTATTGTCTGGTAACCTTATTGCTCCAATTAGCTCTGCTCTTTGTGCCAAATATCTTCTAACATTGCTATTTTCTTTATCCATAGTTCCTTTGCTTGAAATAAATACAACTACTCCTCCCGGTCTAACCTTATCTAATGCCTTTGCAAAAAAGTAATCATGTAATACAAATTTATATTTATTGTATCTGCTATCATTAGGCTTTATTTTATCATCGAAAGGCACATTTCCTATAACTACATCAAAGAAATTATCTGGCATGTTAGTTTTTTCAAATGCTTGTATTGCAATTGTAGCTTTTTGATATAATTGTCCTGCTATTCTTCCAGAAATACTGTCTATTTCTACACCATACATTCTACAATTTTTAAGCTCCTCCGGTAACATCCCTAAGAAATTACCTACTCCGACAACTTGGTTCTAAAATATTTGCTTGTTTCAAGCCCATATTTTGCAATGCCTTATAGATATTTCTTATAACTACTGGTGGTGTATAATATGCCGTTACGCTTGACGCTCTTGCATTTTTATATTCTTCGTCACTTAATAAATTTCTCAACTCTTCATATTCATTTGACCAACTTGCATTTTTATCATCAAATACTGCCTTTAATCCTCCCCATCCTACATATCTACTTAAAATTTGTTGTTCTTGTATCGTTGCATATCTGTTTTCTTTTTCACATAATTTTAGAATTTTTATAGCATTTACATTATTTCTAAACTTTTCTTTGACTGTTCCTATTCCCAAATTGTCATCTTCAATTCTAAAATTATTTCTTTTTTCATGTGGTATTTCTGGGTGTAAATCAAAATATTCAATATTTTGATTTTCTTTAATTATGTTTTTTGCTATTTTTATTTCTTTATGTTCCGAATGTTCTTGTTTTTCTTGTTGCTCTTTTGGTTGTTTTTCTTCTTTTTCATAATTATTTGCTAAAATCTTTGCTAAAAATTTAAAATAATCTAGTATATCTCCATTATAAAAATCTATTTTTGCTATTGTATTCTTTATAGTTGATTGTTCTTCTAATGTTGTAGCCTTTATATTCTCTACAATATTTCCAATTTCAAAATAATGAGTATTTTTTTCTGTTTTTATTTCAATAACTTTTTGTAAATCAATACCTTTTTCTTCTATAAATGTATCTATCCATTTATTAAAAACATTTTTTTCTGTTTCTTTTTGTTGTTTTCTATCTTTTAAATAGTCATTCATAGGATTTTCGGCAATTTTTTGTAATACATCTTTAATCTTGACCGTTGTTTGATTCAATGGAAATTGATTTTCGTACATTACCATTTCTATATTATTTATATCTATAATTGTAAATTCTTTTAGTCCTATATACACAATATCTCCAACTAAAAATGTATAATCTTCATCATTTAGCTGTAAATTATTTCTCTTATTACTATTTGTTCCGCTGTTGCTCGAATATTGTTCATTTGTCCTACCCATTCCATCTGGTCTTTTGCTTTCATTTCTTCCGTTATTCCATATTTTTCTTTCATCTTTTCTATCATCTGTTCTATTCTCTCTGTCGCTACTTTTTGTATTGTCATCAAGTGAGCGGTTAATTGGTTGCTCCCTATTAGCATCGTATATGTTCCCCTCTTGTTTTGTTTCAAATATGCCAATCTCATTTGAGCGAATTTGCCCAATTTCGTTTTCTGATTCGTTGTCTTTTCTATTATTAAGTCTGGTATTAGATAATTGTTTTTCCTTGTGTAGGTCATATCCATTTTCAACACTTCCTTTCGTTTTTTCCTCATTATAAATAGGTTTATTTAATTTCTCAAATGTATTATTTTTCTTCTCTTCTTCTTTTTCAATATTTATTATTGTTTTTGAAATTTCCAATAACATTTCCCTTGAAAAATCTCTAGTTGCGGTACCCAATATAGACATTGTTTCAAATGTGTTAAACTTTTCTATTGTATCAAAATTATTCTTTAATAAATACCTATCTACATCCAAATTACATCTTGACATTGTTAGTGCTATGGTACTGTATGTTACTAAGTTTAGAAATATATTTTCCAGTTGTTCTTCGGATAGTTCCTGTAATTTACTATTTTGACATACTAACTTTAGTTCTTCCAAATAGTCCTGAATATTATCCACAACATAATTGCAAATTGTCGACATTATTGCAAATGACAAATTTGTTTTATCTTCCATTGTTCCAAATCTATTTTCTAATGCCTCAATAATATCATTTGTATATCTTTCTTCAGCTTTCCATAACCTGAATTTTCTACCATACACATTACTATTTGTGTCTGATAAATCAAAAACAAATCGTAACCCTAATTCTCCATTTCTTTCAGTTATTAAAGCTATTCCTTTTGAACCTTTGTTAATCCACCTTTTTAATCTTTTATTCCATATTTTTGTTTCTGCACAAGCTATTGCATCTGGCTTTTGTGCATATATTAATACCTGCTCATCAAATCTATATTTATAATTGTACCCTGCTCTTTTTAAAAACGAAATCCAGTTATCTGCATTCTTTCCTATATCCAAAGTTGTTTCAACATATAATTCATTTATTTGTTTTTCTTTTCTGGTTAGTTTCTTTGCCACATATTTCCCTCCTTTCGTTTTTATTTTGTTTCTTCTCCTAAAAATAAGACAAGAGCCTTTTTATTCTTTCGTATTGCTTTTCTCAAAGTTATCAATGTTTTTATATCTGTTTTTGTATAACTAGGCATTTTCTCTAAATCTTCAAATTCCATATTCAATATTGCTTTTTCTGTATTTATTCCTATTTTTGCTAATCTATCAACCATTTTTTGTATTTGTGTTATATTGTATTTTGCCATGTCAGGCTCTCCTTTCATTAAAAATAGTGGCTAAAACTAGCCACCATTTTTATTATTTATTTTTCTTTTTAATTACACAAACAGTTATAAGTATAACCATTGAAATACCACCAATTATAGTAGCTAACATTATATTTCTTTCATCTCCAGTTTTAGGTGTTTCTATTAACTGGTTATAAAATTCTACCTCTGTTACTTTTCCATTTTCTACTGTTACAACTTGTTCACTTGGAATAATATAATTACTATTTATTTCATTTTGTAATTCCTCAATTTTAAATTTTCCAGTCAATATTTGGTCAATTAATATTTCTCCGTTTTTATCTGTTTTATATGTAGCCTCAATATTTTCTCCTGTTAAAGTTGTTCCTGTAATTTTAAATTCTATACCTTCTATGTTATTTCCATCTGATGATACTTTCTTTATTTTTATTGAGCCTTTTTCTTTATAATTATTAAATGTTAAATTTGTAATCTCATTTTCTTTTAACTCAACCTCTTGCTTTTCATCTGATAGGATGTAACCTTTCTTTGTTTTTTCTTCATATACTGTATATTTTTCATCAATGGCTATCTTTTTAGAAATTGCCTCTCCGTTTGAATCTGTTGTAACTCTATCAATCTCATTTCCTTTTGAATCTTTTATTACAAATGTTATTCCCTCAAGTGGGACTTGTGTTTCTCCATCTTTTTTTATGACTTTTATTTGACCTTTTCTTTTTTCGTTTTCAAATTTAATTGATGTTATTTGGTCTTCTTTTAAAGTTACTTTTTTAGTTTCTTCACTTAATACATAACTTGCACCTGTATTCTTTTCTTTTATTGTATATTCTTGGTCTATTGGCAAAAATTTTGATTTTGCTATTCCATCTTCTCCAGTAATAATTGTATCTACAACATTGTCTTCTTCATCTAATATATCAAAACTTACATTAGGAATTGTTACCTCATTATTATCTTTATCTACTTTTATTATTTCTATTTGACCTTTCTTTTTTTCATTTTCAAAAGTAATTGTAGTAATTTGATTTTCTTTTAGTTCAACCTTTACTTGTTCATCATTTAATTTATAAAATTCATTTGTTTTTATTTCATGTATATATAAATTATTATAATCTCTTAATGCATATTTAGATGTATATGCCTCTCCCTCTTCATTAGTTGTAATTGTTTCTAGTACATTTTTGTCTTCATCAAGTATTTCAAAATCAACTCCTGCTAATTTTATTTCATTGTTTTCTTTATCAACCTTTATAATCTTAACTCTTCCTTTTTTTAATTCATTTTCTATTGTTGTTTCTGTTGTTTTATCCCATTCAATTTTTATTTCAGTATCTTTGGCTAAATCATACCATTTTCCGTGAATTTTTTTCTATCAATTTATAATTTCCTGTTCTTATTTGTTCTATATAAATTTCTCCATCTACATTAGTTGTATAACTACCTATTACTTTTTCTAATTCTTCGCTATATAAATCAAAGGTAACATTTCCTAAACCTATTTTATTATTATCTTTATCAACTTTATAGATTTTCAAATTTCCTTTCTTATGTTCATTTTCAATATCTAGTTTTGTCTGTTTGTTATATTCTACATTTACATCAAAATCAACTTTATTTAATACATAATTAGAATTTGTAGATAATTCTTTTAGTACATAAGAATTTTGATATAAACCTTGAAAAGTTGCTATTCCTTGACTATTAGTAGTAGCTCTGGCAATTTCAGTTCCATCCTTTTTATATAAACCAAAAGTTACATTTTCAATTGGGTTATGTGTTTCGTCATCTGTTTTATTTATCTCAATTTTACCTGTATTTGTAGCAATATTTAAACTACCATTTCCTGTAATATCTTCATAAGAATCTGTTGTAATCGCATAGTTTTGTGTTCCATCTATACGAGTTTTACCATAAAATATAGGATATGTTTTAGCTCTAGTTTTTATTGAAAATGTTATATTTATATCACTATTCATTGAACTTTTTGGTATTCTAATTTTGAAATTAGAATTTCCATTTACATTGTTTGTTTCATTATTATCTATATCTGTTATCTTTGCTCCAGATGGTAAATCATTAGTTGCTATTACTGAATAGTTTTGTATATCAACACCGCAATTAATTTTAAATTCCTGAGAGTAATACTCTCCATCTTCTATTAAACCATTAACCTTACTAGCTGATACTCCTGAATTATAAGGTGTTTGTGTTCCATTTCTTCCTATGTTAGATAAATTTACTATCGCATTTGCAATTTTAGTACCTCTTTCGTCTGCACCACGAAATCTACTTGCCGCATCCCAATCATATATAATACAATACACCGCTTGTTTTGTTGCAACAAATGCGTCATATTCATTTTCAACTCCAAGTTGTTCTGGTGATTTATAAGGATATGCATTAATGATTGTTCTCCATATCCTTACATCATCTAAAACTTGTGTTAAATCTACACTGTAATTATCAACATCTCCAACTCCGTGTGCATCACGGTTTAAGCAATATGCTGGATATTCTTTTCCATTCTCATTATATGTAACATATGTACAATTAATATAACTCCATAGTCCTTTTTCCTCTTTCCAATATTGCAAATGATGTCCACAATCTCCTTTTTTCTCCAAATATGCCTCATCTCCAATTTTCTTTGCGAATACTATATTAGAGAATGTTGAGAAAAAAGTTACAACCAACATAAACACTGCTACTAATTTTTTTATTACTTTATCTTTCATAATTTTTTTAACCTCCTAATTTTGACATAAAAAAAGACACTACAATTAGTGCCATTTTTATATTTTTATTTATTAAATTTTTATAACGCAATCTTTAACATTGCCGCAATCCCCTTTAAGATAAATACCAATAATCTTGTACCAATTCCTAATATTAATAAAATAATAGCTAATAATGAACCCATTGCTTTAAATATTTTCATATCCATCATCTCCTTTGGCTATATTCTACATCAATTTATTTTTATTTACAAATGTACAAATAAAAAATATATATTCTTTTCAGTTGGTATATAGTTGGTATTTTAAAAGGGGTTTGTAAGGGGAAATTTTTTATACTCCCACTTTTTTTAGCACACTCCTAGCGCACCATTTCTTTTTTTCTTTCCTCCCTATGGTTGTGTTCTTTTATGCACTTTATAATAAATTCCTCGGTTTGCTTTTCCGTTATTATATCTCTTGGGAGTAATTCCTGAATTTTTTCTGCATTTATTTTTATTTTTTCAATTTGATTTGGCTTTTGTTCTCCCATTATTTCTTCCATTTTTTCAGTTGTTAATCTTTCCTCTTGGCTTAATTTTTTCATATATTTTGCTTGTGACTGCGACGGTGTTGCTCCATTAAACTCAATAAGATTTAGTAATACATATTGTTCGTCCTCTTTTAAGTATGATAGTTCTACTGCTGGATTAAATGCTATACCATCTTTTTCCTTATCAACCAATTCCAATAATTCTGGTATTAATTCTGTTAGTCTGATGTACCTTTTTACTTGTGTTTGACTATCTCCGTTTTCTTCTCCAATTTTTCCTGTTGTTTCCAACTTACGACCAACTTGGTCGGAGGTCTGTCCCAAATCTGTTCTTTTCCCTTGATGTTTTTGTGCCTCTAGTTTCATTTTGTATGCAAATGCTTTTTCCGACGGTAGTATTCTTTCCCTTTGTAAATTGCTATCTACCATTATTATAGTAGCCTCATCATCTGTCAAATTCCTAATAATACACGGAACCTCTTTAAGGTTAGCAAGTTGGCTGGCTCTTCTTCTTCTATGACCTGATATAATCTCATAGTTTCCATCTTCCCTTTGTCTAACTATTAACGGATTTATTATTCCACCTTGTTTTACGGTTTCTACCATTTTTTCCATTTCTTTGTCATCATTGACTTTAAATGGATGGTTTGGAAAATCAACTAATTTTTCAAGAGGTATAGGAATAGATTTTTCAATATTTAAAATATCTTTTCCGTGCTACTGGTTCAAATATATCATCTAGAGTAGGTAGTTTCATTTCTAGTTCGTTGTTTTTCATTCTTTAATACCTCCTTGCAAAAATTCTCATACGCAATAGCTGGTTTACTATTTTTATCATAAGTAAAAAGGCTTTTTCCTACCATAGTTCCCTCAACCGCTTTTATTCCTTGAGGAATTATAGTGTCATATATTTTTATTTTGCTACCATAGTTAGATTGTAATGTTTGTAATGTTGTTTTCCCTACTTTAGTTTGCATATCTGCTAATGTAATTAAAACCCAATCTATTTTTAAATTTGGATTTATTCTTTTTCGTATTCGATTTATAGTTTGTAATAATTGTGTCATCCCCTTTGCTGATAGGTAATGAGCTTGTACTGGAATTATTACACTATCACTACATGCTAAGGCATTTAATGTAATCATACTTAATGATGGTCTGCAATCTATTATCACATAATCATAGTCCTTTTTTACCTCATCTATATAGCTTTTTAAAATGAATTCCCTACTCATAATATTCACAAGTCCTACCTCTATGGTTTCCAAATCTATATTTGATGGTACTAAATCTACTCCCTCACTTTGATGTAATATTCCCTCTTTTTCTTGTAATGGAATATCTTTTATTACTTTATCTAGTACACTACCTAAAGTCTTTTCCAAGTTGTCTTGATTTTTATATCCTAAACACGTTGTTAAATCTCCGTTGTGGGTCTGCATCAACAAGTAATACCTTTTTTCCGTGCTTTGCTAGTCCTACACCTAAATTAAGTGCCGTTGTTGTCTTTCCTACACCGCCTTTTTGATTTGCGATAGAAATTATCTTTGTTTTAGACATTTTCTTTCTCCTTTCCCTGAATTTTATTACATTTAATAGCAAAAGCGAATTGTATTATTTTACAATTCGCTTTTGATTTATAGTTTTTTGAGGTCGAAAAAAGAGATGACTTTATACATCATCCCTTGATTATTTTTTATTTATTTTTTGGCATTAATTCTTCCATTGCCTCTTCTATTTCTTTAGTACAATCTAATACAGTTTCATTTGTGGTATTTTCATTATTTTTATTTTCTTCTTCCATACCAATTCTCCTTTCTTTGTTTGCATAATTTCTACCCACTTCTTCACTTCCATCTTTTTAATTCAACAACACTGCCAATATAATTTCAAGTTTTGGGTAATCTTATTTGTAATATAATATATTATAAAATATTTTTCAAGGTAATTTTATCTTAACATTTATCTTTATTATCTATAATGGTGTTTTTTATTACACGAATTTTACACGAATCAGGTCACAAACTCTTTTTGTTTTTTTAGTATTATTCATTTTTTTCTAGTGTTATTTCTTCATTTTTTGCGTAAACTAATCAAAACTAAAAGAGCCTGAAAGTGCCTATTTAAAGCCATTTTTCTAGTTAATCATTCTATGACACAAAGTATTCGACTCTATTTTCAGGGAAAAATTCTTTAAATTCTGAGTATAATTGTCCGAGCTAGTGTCTTATTGTGTGCTAAAACCAATGTTGGTCTTTGAGTTTTTGCTATTATATTTGCCATTGTAAATGTTTTACCGTGAACCCGTAACTCCTAGAAGTGTCTGGTATTTCTTACCATCTTCTATTCCTTTTGATAGGTATTTTATTGCATTTGGTTGGTCACCTGTTGGCTTGTATTCTGAGTGTAATTTAAACATATTTCCTCCAAATCTTTCATAAATATTTTATTTAATTATAAATTCATTTGAATAGAATTCATTTCCATCCGCTTCTTTTTCTATTCTATATATTCCATTTGGAAGTTGACCATCAACATTTTCAGCATTTTTGATATTTGATAAATTTTGTGAATTACTATACTTAAACATAATAATAAATAATTTTTCTTCATAATCTAATTCCTCCGTATATGATTATAATATAAATAACTAATAATTTCAACTAACTGTCAAACCTATTTATTATACATTATAATCACTTAAATCATTAGCATTTTTATATGTCATACAATATAAAGATTCTAATTTTGTTTTATCCATTGAAATTTCTGCAAGAGTAATTGTCCCATCCTTCTTTATGATATTTGTTTTATTATCAATTTCACAATTTTTATCTAATCCAATTACATATTTTGGCACTTCATTTTTATATAGCACAAGCGCTATTGTTCCATACTGTTTGCATTCGTTATATTCGAAAATTTCACTTTTGTCGTCTTTAGTAATTTTTATACCATTACTGTCTACTAACATTTGCGTTGGTTTACCATTTCTTGTAAACACTTGCCAATTTCCTAATAATGCATTTGCAACATAATAATATGAAATTCCATCCCCTCTGTCTCCATATGTTACAACAAATTCTCTTAATTTGTTATTCTTGTCTTTGTAAGTTATTCCACATATATCATTTTCTATCCATTGCTTTTTTATTCTTCCTTTTAACTCATAATCAAATTGTTCGTTTTCTTTTGCAAATATAAATAATTTTGCATTTCTATACAATTTAATTGAGCCCGTATCGTTATTTATTTTTAGTATTAGTTCATTTGAAAAGTCTTTTGAAAAACTAACAACACTTTTATTTTTTAATCCATTATTACACAAAAATGCAATATTAGCTATTGTAAATATTACTGCCATAAAATAAATTATTATATTTATTTTTTTCTTTTTTAACAGCAAAATGATACTACTAGTAGCTGATAATATCATTATTTGATTTATTATATATTCTAATGCATCTATCACATATTCATAATTATGTCTTTTAAAAATAATTAGATAAACAATTTGTAATATTAATGCGAACACAAATATTATTATTGATATAACTCCTATTCTCTTTTTTACTTTTTGTACTTTTTCTTTTTTCTTTTCTTCTATATTTTTATAGTTCTCTATAGCTTCTTGAATTGCTTTTTCTATATCTATTTCTTGCTTTTTTCCTCTTTCTCCATTTAATAACTCTGATATATCTATCTCAAAAAATTCTGCTAAATCCTTTAAAACTGCTATATCCGGAAAACTTAGTCCCCTTTCCCATTTAGATATTGCTTTATCTGTAATATTTAATTTTTCACCCAATTCTTTTTGTGTTAGTTGTTTTTCTTTCCTTAATTCTTTTATAAAATCTCCAAACTTTTTATTATCCATATTCTTTACTCCCTCAAAAATCTTTATAAAAATAGTATCATTTTCCTTTTATTTTTGCAATCGACTGTTGGTAGATTTCGCCTCACTTCCTCTATATAATCCTAAAAAAATTTATTCATTGTTATTTTCTTGTACATCAACTATTTTTCCTTTTTCAATAAAAATAATTATAATTAATAATAAAAATTTTTTCTTCATTCCAATTTTTCCAATAATTTATCTATATACCATTAAAATATTATTTTAGTTTTATCTAAAAAAATCCAATATATAATCACTCCCCCAATTGTTGCAATTCCATTTATTATAACATAATATTTCATACTAGTATTAGATTTTTTCTTCATAAATATATTAAGTGGTATTAATAAAAAAATATATAATGTTAATAATATAATCCCTAATATCATATTAAAACCTGCATCTGATTCAGGCACTTCATAACTACTGCCTTTAGGTTGATTGCTCAAAAATGCATAAGTAACCAATAAAAATACTGTATCTACATACCCCATAGCAATATTATAAATTGTAGAGAGTACCAACATTATTTTCTTTTTTATTTTTTTATCAAATTTTATAAATCCTATTACCAATACCACTGTAAGAAAACTTATATATATTGCACTTAGTTCAAAAAAAGACATTTTTATTCCTCCACATCTATAAAACTATTTTTCTTTTGTTAATTCAACAATTATCTCATCTCCATTTTTGTCAATTAGAAAAAGAGGTTTTACCCTCTTTTCCCCAAAATCACTTTACTCATAAACAACAATATCCTTATATGTTTCAAGTGGTTCTGTATCATCAAAATTTTCGAAATGTCCTTGAACATAATCATAACTAAATTTCATAGATAAATCATTTCCATATTCTGATTTCATATCATATCTTTCGATTAGTCCATCATTTGTTAAATTAATTCTTACTTTTATATCGTCATTTATTAAATAATTTTCAATTTTATTTTTAAATGGCGAAACCACATAAAATGGATTTAAAGCTTGTGTAACGATGCTCTTAAAGTTATTTGGAATACATGATAATGTCATATTTTTTATTTGATTATTACTTATAAAATTATTAAAATAATCCTCAATTTCTTCTTCTGATACAAAATCGTCTAATCTATTTCTATAAGTATATTTTCCTTCAGATTTGTTATAAATTAATTCATAAGCTGTCTTATCTTTTAATTTAACATATTCTATATAGCTAGGTTTTTCATCGCCATAAGATATTGTTTCAAATAAAATACTATCTCCTACTTTTTTGGTTACTTGCGAAGTACTTAAATTTCCGTTTTCATCTTCAAAATTTTGAACCATAATATAGTTTTTTTCATTAAAGCTATTTGCACGCAAATAAAAATATGTTAATCTAATGCATTTATATGCAAATAGTATTATATACAATACTAAAATTGTAATCAACAACTTAATTATTATTTTTCTCACATTTTTATTTTTGTTTTTTTCCTCTGGTATTATAGTATTTTTTTCTTCACCTACTAACTCATCAATTGATATTTCAAATACTTTAGCTAATTCAATTAATTTGTCCATTTCTGGTGTTGATAATCCACTTTCATATTTGGATATAGTTTGTCTAGAAACGTTAATTTTTTCTCCGACTTCCTCTTGTGACCATCCTTTTTGTTTTCTTAATTCTAATAATTTTTCATTAAATTTCATTTGTACCATCTCCTCTAAAATATTCTTAAATCCATTATACAACTTTTATACAAAATATTCTATCAACAAGAGTTATAAATTTGTCAACCAAACTTAACATTTCAATAATTTGCATATTTTTTCATAGTTATTCATTTTTAAAATTAATTTCTTTTATATCACAAATTTTAATCCCACGCAATAAAATCTGTCTTTTCACTTCTCAATATACAACCTACTGTACTTTTATTCCTTCATTAGAATGAATTCCATTAACATTTCTAATTTTTCAGCAAATACAAACATATTGAAAAATTGCTATTAATGTGGTATACTTAATAAGATTACATAATTTAATCGTTGTCATAATTAAATCAACGGAAGGAGGATAGTATACTAGTTACACACAAAAATAATAATAACAAAAGGAGAAAACTTTATGAAGGAAAACGATGTTATAACAATTACTTTGAAAGGAAAAGATGCCAAAAAGTATTTTCTTGAAAGAACTACTGAAAAACTGGGAGTTCGGTTTCAAGAAATTCCTAAAGATTCACTAATCCTTGAGGAAATAGGAAGCTCAAAAATGGCTGTTGAAATTTTTAAAGACGCTTTGGAAATGAACTTTCTTGAAGATGTAGATTTCAAAGTTGGAAAAATTACTAAACAGAATGAAGTAGAAAATGTAGAATCCGAGAATCTTCCAATCAGCACTAATGGAAAACCAAACAGAAAAGGCTTAGGAGATGATCAAAGAGAAATCTTAAGATTTATGGAAAATCACAGAGGAGAAAAATTTTCCATAAATAGCTTATCAATTGCTACAGATTACATAAAATCTAAGTTAAGAATAATACTTCCAAGTTTGGTAAAAAGAAATCTCATTGAAAGAAAAAAATTCAAGAATAGCTATGTATACTTTTGCATAGCAGAAGATAAAACTGTTGATGAAAATGTAGAATTAATTCCTGAAACCACAGAAATGGAATCAGACCAATTAGATATCGAAGACTCAATATCAATGGAAAAAACTACAGAAAAAACCTCTGAAACATTGGAGGAAAAAGCTCTTGCTAAACAATCAGCAGAAACTAAACGAATCCGAGAGCTTTTCACAATACCAAAGTATCTTCATATTCTGAATAATATTTTTAAAAATGATTCTTTTAGCGTTGAAGCAATCAGACGTAAATGTAATCACGAAGAAGCAACCGCACTAACAGAAGTAATAAGAGTATTATCCGGAGAAGCTATTCAATACTCCCCAGATGATGATGACATATATAATGTCAATATCATCTGGAGAACATATTCGTTGGTCAGACTTGGACAAAAAGACATTGAACCAGAAAAATCACCAGAAATATTAGAGCTTTTGTTAACTAAAGGCTTAATTTATGAGGAACCCGAAGGAAAATATAATATTGTAATGTAACTATATACTAATCCCGCCTATGCACTGTAGTGCTTAGGCGGGACTCTTTCATTTCACTTTCACTCCTATCAAATACATTAAATCAACAGCCTGAAATGGTTCTATTATCGCTCCTTTTATATCTTCTATCGAAATTGCAATCCCCTCTATTTTGCAACTTGACAAATCAATTTTATTTAAGCTTGTTTTTAAAAATTGTGCTTGTGTCAAATCCACATTATTGAAATATATACTTTTTGTTTTGGTCTCCTGAAAATAACTATTTTTTAATAATGTGTCTTTAAATAAACATTTATCTATACTAGACATTGATAAACTTGCATAACTTGCATTTACGTCTTGGAATGTAACATTATATAAAACATTTTCTATAAAATTGCATCCTGTAATTTTGCAGTTATAAAATTCACATTTAATAAAAGTACATTCATTAAATACTGTATTTGAAAAGTTACACTGAGTAAATTTTACATTTCTAAATGTAACTTTTTCTATAGTTATACTTTGCAAAATAATATTATTAAATTCACAATGTTCAAATTCATTATCATATAAGTTATTGCTATATTCTTCATTTTCAAATGTACAATATTCTACTCTCTCATCTTCTATTATACTTTCTAATTTTTTATTACCAAGTTGTGATTTTAATATTGGCATTTTTTATACTCCCTACATTTTGATATTTTTCTAAAGTTCTACAAATCCAACTTTATTTCCATTTTCTTTTACTATTTCAACTAAATCTTCCACTTTTAGCCATACTGTTGCCGTATTATCATTTGGGTGAATACCGATTATTTTTTTATCGTTAAGGAAATCCTTATCTAAATAAAATTTTACTTTTAATTCCTTATCATTTAATAGTCCAAATGGACTTACCGAGCCTGGAATTAAATTCATAATGTCCATTAAATCTTGTTCTGATGCAAAACTTAAAGGTCTTGTACCATTTTTATTTCTAAATTCTTTTAGATTAACTCTTTTATTTCCTCTAACAGTTATTAAATAATAATTTCTTTTTTTATCATCGCGAATAAATAAATTTTTTGCATCATATTTTGGATATGGTACTTCAAGTTCTGATAGTTCTTCCATATTGAAAACTGCCTTATGTTCTGTTATTTCGTACCATATATTTTTATTTTTTATAAAGTCATATATTGCTTGTTTATCCATATTTTCTCACTTTCTAATTATATACGTTTTTTATTAAAAATTCTTATATTAATTATTCTACAATATTATTTTATTTTCGTCTACAATCTTTTATCATTTTTACAAAAATAAAGATTAGACTTTTACATCTAATCTTCGTTAATTTTAATCATCTTACTTTAACACCCATCTATCATTTACATATTCTCCAATTAAATCAGACTTTAAACAAACTACTGGTCTAATTGCACGAGTCTTAGTATTATAATTGTTATTATCAACATATGGCCACCAGCTAATATTTACTATTTGATTACCTGTCATATTTGCATTTGGAGAAGCTAACCAATAGCTGTTGCAATTGCCTTCATCTACTGTTTCCTTGTGTGGAAAATACAAATTATTATTAGTATCTGCCTCTGCATACCCCGTACATTTTTCCAATACCTTAGGAGGTACATTTAAATCAATAGGATTATTTTCAATTCCAACAAAATAGCCATATTCGTTTGTATTGTTGCAATATAACTTTTCGTCAGGATATTCCTCGTTCCAGCTCGCCATCCACATCTCAACTGTTGCTCCCCCTATTGCATAATCAGCATATTTATTCACAAAATCATTCCAATTGTTGGTATTTAGTAATGTTGATACACATTTTGAATTATCATATGTATTATTTAAAGAATATGAAATTGCTTTAAATAATTTATTTTGTAAAGTTTTTTGCATATCAGGAACATTATCCCAATATACACTGTACATTCCATTTTTGGTCATTCCTAAATTATTTACATTAATTTTGTCATTGGGTACATAGTCACTTGAAATTATAAATACTTTATCTCCTTCACAATAAAGTATTTTCCACTCATCCACCCCATTTGCACTATATTCGACTTTATCACCATAATTTTTGGATGTTATTTGATATCCAAATGTTTTTCCAGCTATTGCTTTCCCTAAAGATGGTATTTTCACATACCAGTATTCATTTTCATCTTTTATTTTATACTTTAAAGTTGATATACCATTTTCAACATAGTTAAAATCTTCTACATCTCCATTTAATGCTAATTCTTTTTTCAAATTTTCTAGATAATAACTAGATTTATCTATATTTTGATTAGAATTTATATACTCTGTAGATTTTACTGCACTCCAAGCCATAGACACTTTTTCTTCAATCGATGCCTTTTCGGTTTCTTCTTTTGCTTTGGTTGCTTGATTTAAAATTCCATTTTGCCCTGTTATCATTGATATTGAAACTCCGCACTAAAATTAACAAAACTATAATTGTTACTACAAGAGCGATCAATGTTATTCCTTTCGTCATTTCTTTTTTATTATAAATTCCTTTATTTTCTAAATGCATTCTTTTACTTCCTTTCATTTGTATTTTTCATTTTATAAAACGATTTTCTACTAATTTATAAATTGCAACTAGCAACGTCTACGTTGTTAGTTTATCATAAATATATAATAAAATCAATAAAAATTGAAAAAGTTGAGGAAATTTGTTTATGAAAAACACTATAAAGTATAATGGCAAATTAAATGCTATAGGTAGTACAATAAAAGAATATAGAATTAAAAATAATATGACTCAAAAAGATTTGTCTGAAAAAGCTCAATTGTATGGTATAGACCTAAATAAAAACTCTTTGCAAAAAATTGAAAGAGGAGATAGAGTTATAAAAGAATATGAATTAGCCTTTTTTTCAGTAATATTCAATGTTTCAGCTGATGAATTGTTAAAAATATGCAAAGATGAGTATAAAAAATAACTAATTGTTAAATTTCAACAATTAGTTATTTTATTTTCACACCTATCTCCCCAAAATTAACACTTCTTATCCCCATGTTTATATGGTCTTGTTTCATTATACTCCATCTTTTCTAGTATAATTTTTTCCAAATCAATATCATTTCCACCACAAAAATCAAATATTCTTATTACAACATCTGCTAATTCTGATGGTATACCACAAGGTTTAGTTCCGTTTTCATAATATGTTTCATTTAAGCCTCTTCCATGTCTATATTCCTCAAAAGCTTCTGAAAGTTCTGTATGCATTAACGCAATTACTTCTCCAAAATTTCTTTCTTTTTCCCAAAAGCCATGGTTTACACTATTATTATGTGCTATTTCTACTAATTCATTTATCGTTTTTTTCATTTTAACAATATATCCTCCTGTTAATTAAAATATGGTCGTAATTACTTTTAATTATCTGTTAATAATTTGTATTCTCCAATATTAGGCTCTACAAAAACCTCATCATCAACATTGTCAAATTCATAATTTCTATCTATTGCTTCATCTCCAAATGTAGCTTTTACAACTAATCCTGTATTTTTTTCTAAATAAACCTCATTTTTGTTTTCATCATTCAAAAATAATGGACTTTTAAAATTATTTATAACATAGCATTTTTTCTGGTTATATTCATTTTTACTAATTATAGCAAAAGTGCTTCCTAAAAATGTTTGCCAAGTATTTTCTGTTTCTAGATAATTAACTAAATCCATTGGCATCATTACAGTGTCTATATCTAAATGACAAGTTTTCTCTTTTCCATCATCAACAAACATATCAATTCTTTCTCCATTATCATACATTGTCATTTTTAATGTTTCACCGTTTATTTCTCTTTCTGTAAACATCACTTGTTTGCTATCTTTTTTGTAGTAATCTATTTTAATACTGGCATTGTCCCCCGCTTCTGTTAAAGATGATATATGATAATTTTGATTGTTTTCGTATTTTGAAAAATTCTTTTGTAATTTTCTTATTATAGTAAAATTTCTAATTGCATATATAAAAAATATAACAACTAGTACTAAAATCATTATTCCTACTATTTTTAGAACTTTTTTCTTATTCATAAAAATTTCCCCTTTTCATTTGATTTTATTTATTTTTTTCTTTTGCCCTTTTATCATTTATAATTTGCATTTCTTTTGGTGTTATAAGAGTTACATTATTTTCTTTTGCCCATTTAACACATCCCTTTAATACTGTGTTTAAAAATGGTCTTGGCACCTTTAATAAAGTCTTACAAGCCTCTTCTGTAAATTTAACATCTGGATCAATTCTTCCTGCTGCATATTTAACAGAATCTATATCTACTCCTTTATTTTTAGGAATTGGCATAGCTATTGGTCTTTTAAATCTTGTATACCAAAAATTTTTAGAATCTCTATATCCATAATCTACTGGAACTTTTGGGAATCCTCCTGCATTTACACCATTTATAATAGTGTCATAATATTTATCTTTCATTAAAATATTGTCTATTTTTAAAATAAAATGTGCACCAAATTCAGATGTAATACCATTAAAATTATGATATGGCCCTTTGTATTCTTCCTCTACTTTATCGTTTTCTGCTCCATCTAGTTCTTTTACCCAAGTACATTCAAATACTTGATATGCTTCCTTTACAACTTTTGGGTATTTTTCATTGGGATTTTCTCTTGCTCTTTTTCCATCTACTAAAGTATATAAGCATTCTTTCATTTTTTCTTCTTTATATCACAAATATTAATAATTATCAACTACTGCCCAAAAAAATTGTAACCATTTTATTTACGGTCACAATTTTTTTATCAATGCTATTTCTAGTCATTAAATCTTAATAAATATCCATCTGGATCTTGTATTAAAAATTCTTTATCTCTAAAAACTTTATCATTTACCTTATACTCACTTATTTTTAAATCTATAAAAAACTTAATATTTTTATTTGTTAACGAATTATATAGTTTCTCAACATCTTTTATAGACATACTTATATTTATTCCATTTCCATAAGGATATTTTAATTCTCCAACATTCCAATTACCATTTATTTCTTCTATCATAATTTGGTTTTCTTCTAGTTGTATAAAACAAAATTTGTCCTCTGGTCTTTCATAAATAATTTTAAATCCTAACTCTTGATAAAACTTTTTGCTATTTTCTATATTTGAAACACTTAATTCCGGAATTAGGCTATTAAATTTAATTTCTTCATCCATATAGTTTTCCCCCTATAAACTTTCTATCTCTTGTCAATATTTTAATATGACTAAACCAAGATTTAGATGTTGCACTATACCAATGTTTTACATTTGCTAAAAATACATTCCTACTGTATTCACATAATATCCTCTCATTTATTCTTAAGCCTCAAAGCATTAAAAATAACAGTCAAACTACTAAACACCATAGCCAAACTTGCTATCATCGGATTTATAGAAATACCCAATGGTTTAAAAAATCCAATAGCAACAGGAATCATCAAACAATTATAGAAAAATGCCCAAAACAAATTCTGTTTAATATTTCTTACAGTTTTCTCACTAATCTTAACAAGTCTTAAAACAGAAGCTAAATTATTTCTAGTTAAAATAACATCACTTGAATCCATTGCAATATCTGTACCACTTTTTACACTAACACCAATATCAGCATTTGTTAAAGCAGGGCTATCATTTATTCCATCTCCACACATCATAACTTTTTTGCCCTTTCCCTTAAGCTTTTTAATCGTATCTGACTTTTGATGTGGCAAAACATTTGAAATAACTTCTGTTATGCCAAGTTCATTTCCTATTTTTTCGGCAGTTTCCTTGTTATCTCCTGTAAGCATAATAGTATTAATATTATGTTCTTTTATCTCTTTAATAACACTTTCAGCATTTTCTCTTACAATATCATTTACTCCAATTAATGCTAAAATCTCATTTTCGTTTGCAACATAAATGATACTATTTCCATTTATCGCTAATTTTTTTTCATCTTCTAAATAATTGTTTTGAATAGAAAATTTTTCTATTATTTTTCTATTTCCTAATATTATCTTCTTATTGTCTATTGTTCCTACTATTCCAAATCCTGCAATATTTTCAAAATCTTTAACCTCAGCTTTTGAAATTTTATGTTCTTCCATATAATCTACAAATGCCTTCCCAATTGGATGTGTCGATTTTTCTTCTATGCTTCCTGCTAATCTAATCAAATCATTTTCAGAAAGATTACTATAATTATATATTTTTGAAATTTTTAATTTTCCATAAGTTAATGTTCCTGTTTTATCAAATACTATTGTATCAATTTTAGAAGCATTTTCTAAAATTTCGCTTTTCTTTACTAATATTCCATTTTCTGCACAAACACCTTCACTCACTACTATTGCAAGTGGAGTTGCTAAACCTAAACTACAAGGACATGCGACTACTAAAACAGTAATAAATGTACTTAGAGCTGTTCCTATGTCATATCCTAAAATCAAATATGCAAAAAATGTTACAATTGCAATTATAATAACACTTGGAACAAAAATACCAGAAATTTTATCTGCAATTTTAGCTATTGGAGCTTTTGTATTACTTGCTTCTATAACCAATTTTACAATTTCAGATACAGTAGATTCTTTTCCAATTTTCTCTGCTTTGTATTTTATAAATCCATCAAAATTCAAACTTCCTGCAATTACCTTTTCTCCTTTTGCCTTTGCTACTGGTTTGCTTTCTCCTGTTATAAAAGATTCGTCTAAATGCGTGCTTCCTTCTATTATTTCTCCGTCAACTGCAATTTTATCTCCTGCTTTTGAAATTACAATATCACCTTTTTTTATTTCATCAAGAGTTACTTGTTTTTGAACTCCGTCTACCTCAATAATTGCCTGATTTGGTGTAATTTGAGTTAATTTTTGTATTGCTTCTTTTGTTTTGTCTTTGCTTATTCCGTCAATATATCTTCCAAGTTTTACAAAATAAATTATTATTGCAGAAGATTCAAAATATAAGTTCATTGTAAAATGTGAGTTTCCTCTAATTACCATATACATACCATATAAACTATATATAAAACTACTTATAACACCTATTGATACAAGTGTGTCCATATTGGGTATTTTATGAATTAAGTTTTTATATCCATTTTTTAAAATATCAAATCCATATATTAAAAATGCAATTGTTAATATTAGTAGACTTAACGTGTAGTTTATAGGATTGTGATGTGGGTCTAAAAAGCTTATAATAGGTAAATTTATCATGTGTCCCATTGCAATATACATTAAAATAATTGCTAGAATTGTAAAAATAATAAATTTCTTTTTTTCTTTTTTATTATTTTTTTCTAAGTTAAGTTCCTTAAATATTCCTAAACTTTTAAATCCTGCTTGTTTTATATATTTTTCTATTATTTCTTGGTTTAAAATTTTTTCGTCATAAGTTACTGTAGCATTTGCCATAACTAGGTTTACATTTGCATTAAATATTCCATTTTGTTTGTTTAAGTATTTTTCTAGACCGTTTGAGCAAGCACTACAAGTCATTCCATCAATTGATAAAATTAGATTTTTCATATTTTTATTCCTCTATTTCATATCCAATATCTATTATTTTTTCTTTTATTTTAGAAATATCTATATCCTCTTTCGATGTTACTATTACAATTCCAGTATTATGGTCTGCATCTACTTTTTCTACTCCTTCTATTAAAGATACAGCTGATTTTACTCTATTTTCACACCCTTCGCACATCATTCCATTTATTTTTAATTTTGTTTCTTTCATTTTTATCATCCTTCCTATCTATTAAATTTCTTAAACAATCTTACCAACTCATCTATTACATCCATAGTTCCTTTTTCCTACCTTCTTAGGTATTATATACCCTATATCGTATTTTGTAAATAAGGGGGTATGGTGTTATTTTTGCTTATATTTAGCTATTTATTCATATTGCATATTAAAAGCAGATAATTATAAACAAATTACCTGCTCTTATTTTTATATTTTTCTAACCTAACGCCACATCCAATATCATCATAACTACAAAACCAATTGCCACACCAATTGTTCCAATATTAGAATGTTCCCCACTTTGTGACTCAGGAATCAATTCCTCAACAACAACATAAATCATTGCACCAGCAGCAAAAGCCAACAAATATGGCAAAATTGGAACAACCGAATTTGTAAGTAATATTGTAATTACTGCTCCTATTGGCTCCACAATTCCAGATAAGGTTCCATATAAAAGTGCTTTTCCCTTTGACATTCCCTCAGCCTTCAAAGGCATTGAAATAATTGCTCCTTCTGGAAAATTTTGAATTGCAATACCAATTGCTAATGCAAAAGCCCCAGCCATTGTTATTCCAGTATTTCCAATTAAAGCTCCTGCAAAAGAAACGCCAACAGCCATTCCTTCTGGAATATTATGAAGTGTTACCGCAAATACCATCATAGTTGTTTTCTTTAATTTCGTTTTTATTCCCTCAGGCTTAGTACTTTCTAAATGTAAATGTGGAATTACACTATCTAAAACTAGTAAAAATACAATACCTAATAAGAATCCCACTGCTGCTGGAACCCAAGGTGTAATTTTTTGTTCTGTTGCCATATCTATTGAAGGTATTAATAATGACCATACAGAAGCTGCAATCATAACACCTGATGCAAACCCAAGTAATATTTTTTCCACTTTTTTATTTAATTTATTTTTCATTAAAAATACCATTGCACTTCCTAAAGTTGTTCCTAAAAATGGTATCATTAATCCTACAAATATATTCATTATTACTCATTTCCTTTCAAACTTGTTACCATATCTATTTTTCTAATCTTCTTAGCCAATATCTTAGAAACAACATAAGAAATCACAAAAGTTCCAATAGCTGCCAAAACATAACTTACAAAATTTATATGTGCTCCAAAATCATAATGTTCTTCTATTGCCGTTTTAAATAGCCAATCTGTTAAATAAAATCCTGCAGGTAATCCTAAAATTATAGATATAACAGATACAATATTATTTTGTCTAATAAATATCTTTTGAATTTGTTTATCTTTAAATCCCAAAACCTTTAATGTTGCAAATTGATATTGTTTCTCTGTATAAGAAAGTATTCCTAAATTATAGATAATTACTGAACCTAAGATAATTGCTATAACAATAATAAGTACAAGCATTGTTTTCATTGTTTCAAGCATTCCGTCCATTCCTTCTTTTAATTTATCTATGTTTGATATTACTGTAACGCCTGCAATATCCTTATTTTCACTTAAATCTACATTAGTATATAAAGAATCCGGTTTATATTCAATATCTAAACTTTCTAAATATTTTCTTGTCATTGTAAGATTTTGATTTTGTGGGTCTTTGTTAAATCCAACTATTTTAGATGTATAATATTTATTATTTCCAGAAACATGCCATGAAATTTCATCACCTATTTTATACCCTTTTGTTTTTGCTAATTTATATGTAACATATACACCATCATCTTTATCTACATTTATAAATTGATCTTTATTATCAACAGATCTAACATAGTCTTTACTATCTGTTACAAAAATATTATTACTTTCAATATTTCCATCATTATCTTTTATTTCAATATATATACTTTGAGATGTATTATCTCCATATTTATCAGTTAATTCCTTTAGATTTTCTGTACTAATGTCTGATTTTAGGCTTAATTTATATTCAAAATTAAAAATTCTATTAAACTGTAAATCTATAAAATAATTCATACTATCAAGCATTCCTAAGCTACATACAATAAGCATTGCACAAGCTGTAATTCCTACAATACCAGTAATTGTTCTTGCTTTATTTCTGAACATATCTCTTATGTTCCATTTAGTATTAAAGCTCATTTTTTTGAATATTCCTGTTGTGGTTATATTTAAAGATTTACTTTTTACACTTGGTATTTCGTTCCTTAAAGTATCTGCTGTTTTTTCTTTTAAAATTTTTCTTGTTGATAAATATGTAGCAAATGATACACATAATACCACAAGAGCTGCAACCACATAAGAGTCATTTTTTATTATTGGCATTCCATTTGGTATTTCAAAAAAACTCATTTCTAGCCCTATAAATAAACTTCCTATAAAATATCTACCTGCAACTAATCCTAGTAAAGCCGCAACTATAGAAATCCAGAAACTATAACTTATATAATGTAATACAATTTTTCTTTGTTTAAATCCTAATGCTTTTAATGTTCCTATTTGTAATCTTTGTTTTGTTACAACTCTGTTCATAGTTGTAACAACAGAAAGTAAAGCTATAAATAAAAACAGTCCTGAAAATACCCCTATATATGTTTCTCCCTCTTCAATTTCTCCTTGGTATTGCTTATATGATGCAGTATCTTCAATATCAATCACTGCTACATTGTCTATTTTTTCTTCAATACTATTTTTAACTTCATTAAATTTTTCTTTGTTATCTATATCTACCATTATGTAGTTATATTTAATATAATCTTTGTAATTAAAATCGCTAAACACTTGATTAAATATGCTTTCATCTGTTAGATTAGCTTCTTTCATTACTTGATTTTTTATAAATCCTTCTAATTCATTAATAGATGCATATGCAAATCCAAATGTTTTATGGTCTGGATATAGTTGTGATTCATCTTTTACATCATAAACATGATCTGGTACATTTATAAGTCCTACTATTTTCTCCTCGAAAACATATCCATCATATTTTACTTTTAATGTGTCACCAATTTTTAAATTGTTTTCTTCTGCAAAAAAGTTGTCTAGCCATATTCCTTTTGTGTCTTTATTAAAATTTTCTCCATCTACAATATAAAATTTTGATATTTCATTTTCCTCTATAAAATTCATAGAAATTGTGGTATCATCATCATTTTCTAGAACTCCATTTACCTTTAATTTTCCTTCTGCATTTTTCACATTGCTAATTTCTTTTACTGTATTAATATTTTCTTCTGAGAGTTCCCCCATCACATTTAAGTCTTGTAAATTGTAATCACCATAAAAATTGTTTGCAGTTTCTTTCATTCCTTCCATGTAACTTTCAATTCCGCTATAAGCCATAATTCCAATGAAAACCATTAATAATATTGTGATAAATTGTGACAGATTTTGCCTTATATCTCTAATCATTTTTCTTCTTAGCATATTACCAGTTCACCTCATCAATCTTTTTAGGATTTTCATTTTTAGTTACACTTTCAATTTTTCCATTCTTTACTCTAACTACTGTGTCTGCAATCTCGGCAAATAAGCTATTATGTGTTACTATAATTACTGTATTTTCCCCATTATTTCCATTACATTGTTTTTTTAATAATTTCAAAACCTCAACACCTGTTTTAGAATCTAATGCTCCTGTTGGTTCATCACATAATAATAATTTTGGATTTTTTGCAATTGCTCTTGCAATCGAAACTCTTTGTTGTTCTCCTCCTGACAATTGATTTGGAAATTTGTTCATATGTTCTTCTAATCCAACTGCTTTTATAGCTTCTTTACTGTCATTTCCGTTTTTTACTACATCTTTTATCAATTCTACATTTTCTAATACTGTAAGTGTTGGTAATATATTGTAAAATTGGAAAATAAATCCTATATTTTCTGCTCTATATTCACTTAACCTATTTTCATTGTATTTTGAAATTTCTTCTCCATCTATTTTTATACTTCCACTTGTAGGTGTATCCATTCCTCCTATCAGGTTTAATAAAGTTGATTTTCCTGCTCCTGATGGCCCAAGTATTACAACAAATTCTCCTTTTTCTATTGATAAGTCAATATTGTCTAATGCCTTAAATTCTTTTTCTCCTGTATTATAAATTTTGCTTAAATTTTTTAATTCTACTATTGTTTTCATATTTCCTCCTTCTATATGAAACTTCTTTCATATTCTTGATAGATTATATATATTTTTTCGTATAAAGTCAATATAATATGAAAGGTTTTTCACATTATTGACAATGAATTTTTTTAGTTGTATAATTGAATGAATTTTTAGGAGGATTTTATGAGTGAATATGAAATAAGAGAACCTATACAAAAGAGGTCAATTGAGAAAAAAGAAAAAATTATCGAATCTGGTTTTGAGTTAATTTGTGAAAAAGGATATTATAATACTAATACTGCTGAAATAGCTAAAAATGCAGGTGTTTCTACAGGCATAGTTTATCAGTATTTTAAAGATAAACATGATATTCTTATAGATGCTTTGAAAAAATATGCAGATAATATTTTTTATCCAATGCTTAATGTTCCTGCAAATAATTTTGATAAAAGTAATTTGAATGATATTATAAGAAAAATGATTGATAGTTTTGTTCAAAATCATAAACTTTCTAAATCTGCTCATGAGGAAATTATGGCTATGGCTCATTTAGATGAAGATGTTGCTTTTTATTTTCATAAAAGAGAAATGGAAATGACTGAAAAGATTTATGAACTTTTGGTTAATAATGGTTTTGAGGGTAAAAATTTAATGGAAAGGGTTCATATTTGTATTGGATCGATTGATAATTTGTGTCATGAAATTGTTTATCATAGGCATGATGGACTTGATAATAATGTGATGACTGATATTTGTGTTGATACTATTGTGGGAATTTTAAAAAAAGATTAGCTTTGTTGGTTAAAAGCTAATCTTTTTTTATTCATCTTTTCTACTCACACCTTAACGCCAAAACAGGATCTTCCTTAGCTGCTTTCTTAGAAGGAATAATTCCACCAATCAACGTCAAAATTGTACTTAATACAACTAAAACAATACCTCCAACAAATGGCAATGATGCTCTAACATTAGCTCCATTTGAAAGTGCATAAATAAGTTTATTTGTAGGAATTAATAATATGCTCGTAATACCAATTCCAATCAAACCTGCAAGTAATCCAATAATAAAGGTTTCTGCATTAAATACTTGCCCAACATTATGCTTAGAAGCTCCCATCGCTCTTAAAATACCAATCTCTTTTTTACGTTCTAACACACTAATATAAGTAATAACTCCTATCATAATTGAGGAAACTACAAGTGATATTGATACAAATGCAATAAGAGTGTAACTTACAACATTTATAATAGTTGTTACAGAACTCATTAAAGTTCCAACCATATCTGTATAAGAAATAACTTTATCCTCATCACCTTTTTCTTTCATTTTGTTATTATACTCACTTAATATATTAGTAATTTCTTTATTACCCTCAAAATCTTTAGGATAAATAAAAATTCCAGAAGGTTCTTCTATTTTTGTGTAATTTAATTTTGTTAAATTATTTTCATAACTATTCTTCTCTTTTGACATAACTGCAGATAAAAGCTCTGTTAGTTCTTCCTCATCCATTTTCATTTTAAAAGCACCCACAAAAGCTTTTTCATCTATACTAATTGCTTTTGCCATAGATTTACTTAAACTGTTCATACTTTTTGTTATCTCTTTTTCTAAGCTCTTGCTTATACTACTTGTGGCTGTTTTCATATAATCATTCATAATATTCGAAATTTGTTTTTCTAAATTTTGCGACTGTATTATCTTAGTTAAATTGTTACTTATAATCGTTTTGGCTTCCTCAGATTGTAAATACTCCATTAAGTATTTTTCTAATTTACTGGTATCTACTAATCCATTTTCTTTTGCATATTCCTCAAAATTCTCTATTAACTTTTTCATTATTTTCTGCATCTGTTCCTCTGTAATTGTAATAGAGCCATTTTCTTTTATAGCATTTTCTACTTCTCTTTTTATTAGTTCCTGTGCTTCTTTTGAATTTATGTATTCGGTTAATTTCTCACTAATATTTTCCAAATTTGCTTCTGGATGGTATTTATTTAAGTAGTCATTATATCCTTTTACAAGTTCATTCATCATTATTTTCATATCATCATTTGATAACGAAAAATCTAATTTACTTATTACATCATTTAAATCAAGAGCTGGCAAATTTGTTTGACTAATTAAATTATTTACATTACTAAAATCTACCTTTATTTTTGATGAATCTATTTTAAAAGCTGTTTTTAAAGCATTTTGGTCTACTTCTATTAAAGAATTCATATCAAAAGGATTTTCACTTTCTGTTTCATCAAACCTTTTTCCTGTAAATACGTTAATATCTGGATTTTCTAACTGCTCTTTTACAATTTGACTGTTAGATGCTTTTTCCATAACATAGTTTGTTAAATCTTTAGAATACCATATTCCCTCCTGAAGCATTGGCGCAGTTGCTCCATCTTTTGGTTTAAGTACTCCAACAATTTTTATATCTTCACCTTTTTCCACAAGATTTTTCATATAATCATTGTTTTCTGTTTTATCTTTCCAAATTTTATATTCATCATCATATTTGTAGCAATCACTACTATTTATTAGCTTAAAAGTAATTCCCAATATATCTTCATAAGAATAATCTTCAAGATACTTAGGGCTTTCCACATTTTTTCCAGACATAACCTGATTTATTATATTATCAAATTCATCATAATCTCTTAAACCTAATGCATATAAAACAAAATCACTTATATTTCCATTTTGAGATAATACCAACACACACTCATTATAGTTTGTAGGTAGTTTTCCTGCCTTTATATCATACTGATCTTCATATAGTTTTGAGTCACTTGGAATTTGGTAAAAAATATCTGTACTCATCATATCAGACATTAAACTATTTTGCGAACTACTCGAACCTATTCCTAAACCAGAAAAAGATTTATCCGGATTTACCTGCCTTAATTTTTGTGTATTGCTACTGTATATAATAGGTTTAACATTATATGAATACTCAACATCTTTTGCATAGTTTTTTATTCCACTTTCATCACTATCTAAATATTGTTTTAGTGATGCTAAATCATTTGCTCCCATTTTTGAGAACATATTCGTTATTTTACTCGTAACTTTTATATTATCCTCATTATTTGATTTGCCATCATCTTGGTCACTTACTAACATTGAACTTATATCTATACCTGTACTTTGAATTTGTATTGGATATTCTGATAATGTTTCTTCTTCTATTGATTTTATATAATTATTAACCCCATTTGATAATGATAGTATTAATGCTATTCCTATAATACCAATACTTCCAGCAAATGAAACTAATGCAGTCCTTCCCTTTTTAGTTTTTAAATTATTAAAACTTAATAATAGTGATGTAAAGATTGACATAGATGTTTTTCCCATATTCTTATGTTTAGCTTTTTCTTCTTTTTCATTTTCTATCATATATGGATTTGTATCAGAACATATAACTCCATCTTTTAAGTTAACTATTCTTGTTGCATATTCCTCTGCTAATTCTGGATTATGTGTTACCATTACAACCAAACGGTCTTTAGCAACTTCTTTTAATAATTCCATTACTTGCACACTTGTTTCACTATCTAATGCACCTGTTGGTTCATCTGCTAATACTATATCAGGATCATTTACCAATGCTCTTGCAATTGCAACTCTTTGCATTTGACCACCAGATAACTGGTTTGGCTTTTTATGTGCTTGACTCGCAAGCCCTACTTGTTCTAATGCTTTCATTGCTTTTGCTTTTCTTTTAGATCTTGGTACACCTGAAATTGTTAATGCAAGCTCAACATTTGCTAAAATAGTTTGATGAGGAATTAAATTGTAACTTTGAAAAACAAATCCTATTGTATGGTTACGATATGAATCCCAGTCTCTGTCTTTATAATTTTTTGTTGAGATTTTGTTTATTATTAAATCTCCTTTGTCGTAATGGTCTAACCCACCAATTATATTTAGAAGTGTTGTTTTTCCAGAACCACTTGGACCAAGTATTGCAACAAATTCGCTATCTCGAAGATTTAAGCTTACATTGTCAAGTGCTTTTTGCACTAGATTTCCTGTTTTAAATTCTTTGTAAATATTTTTTATTTGTAACATTAATTTATTTTCGCCTTTCTTTTATAAATGTAATTATTATACAACAAAAAGCAGATAATCTCAAATAGACTATCTTGCTTTTATTATAATTATTTCTCTATTATTCACTTATTAATTCGCTCTTATATTGTGTATCTCCAATCTTAAAATTCAAGAATAATTTTTTAGATAAATCATTTTTTGTCGCATTAAATGAAATTTTATATCCATTTTCTTCTCCTGTTGTTCCGCCTCCAAGGTCTTGATATTTGTTACCTTCTTCGTCAGTTACATTTAACATTTCATCACATTTTGTACGGAATTCATTTGATTCCATATCTTTTCCTGCCATTATAAAATCTACATATTCCTTTGATTTAAAGTTTATAACTAATTTTGATTCTGTTAGAGTTATACTTTTTATCTCTAAATTTGGAATTTCATTTTCAGCATTTAATTTAAGATTTACTGTATTTCTTTGATTCATTTCCTCAGGTACATCAAATTCAAATAACCACTTAGCATCACTTAAGTTAGAGTTTTCAGCACTCATTTCACCATTTTCATCTTTATCAGCAGTAAAATATCCTAAATCAAATATTTTAAGATATAACTTTTTACTTTGTGGATATTTTTCCCTTGCTTCCATATTAATTTGTGTTGTAACTGTTTTTTCACTTTCGTTTTGTTCTATTTTATTAATGCCTGATCTATCTGATAAACAATTATCATATATATCTTTACTATTTTTTCCACTTATTTCTCGGTTTAAAAATATGTAATTATAATCGTACTTTTCATTTTCTCCTGTATGCATTCTTGAGAAAACTTGATATATATTATTATTCTCATCATATACAGCATATCCATAGCTAAATGTTCTATAATCAAATTCTTGGTTAAACTTAAAACTTACATTAGCTTTAAAAGTATCATCTGTTATAGTTATCGAATCTACCTTTACTCCAATTTCATCTTGGGTTACATAATCCATATTTTCTACTTTTGAACTATTATCTCCTACATAAGATAGTGTTCCTTCTGTTTTAACATATTCTCTTTTCTCAAATTCTTTGAACCTTGTTTCTTTGTCCATATAGTCATACAGTTTATAGCCAATAAATACAATTGCTAATAATGCTATTATTACACCTAATGCTATTAAAAGCTTTTTCCAGATTTTCATTTTTTTCTTTTCCATAAAAACTCCCCCTTTTCATTTGTGCAACCTAGCTATCTTGAGCTTTTCAGCTTTTAGACCTATGGCTTTGCGTCATAAACTTTCGCTTATTTTGCTTTTAACATAACTATTTACATTATAACATATATAATTATAATTGGCAAATTTTTACATTATTATCTTTCTATCCAAAATTTATTTACCGCACTTATATAAATAACTAAATATGAAACAGATATTAAAAATCCACCTAAAACATCACTTGTATAATGTACACCAAGATATATTCTACTTGTTCCTATCGAAATTATTAAACAACTTAACAGACAAATTAAACACCACTTTGCATATTTATTTTCTACATATTTATAAATTAAATATATTAAATATCCATAAAATGCCATGCTTACCATAGAATGTCCCGAAGGAAAGCTATATCCTGTTTCTTCTACTATTCTAAATTCTGTTGGACGAGGTCTTTGTAAAATTCTTTTTAATAATTGATTTAATCCAGTAACAATAACAAGATTTGTAAAAATAGATAAACCTATTTTTTTGTTTTTTATCAGTATAATTAGTAAAGCAGTTAATCCAATTAAAAATATAGCTCCACCCAAATTAGTAATAAACTTTGCAATTGGTGTTGCAAAATCAGATATTAAAAATGTTGATACCATTTTATAGCCTATTATATCTCCAGTCATTATTTCTTTATTAAATACATCTTCTGCTAGTGCCAAAAATCCAATTAAACAAATAAATAATATAATCCATTTTAAATTTTTTACAATAAATTCTTTTATTTTTTCTTTCATTTTTTACCTCATATCTTGAAAATAAACTTTTCCCTTTTATTATTCTTTTACTATATCATCAATTTTGCATTTTATAATTTTATTTAAATTTTTTAATTCCACTTCTACTTGTATTTTTTATCATATTCCTGTCAATCATCAAGGGATGATTTGACAGAAAGTAATAAATAACATATAATACTTATTGTAGTATTGTTAGCCATTCTCAAAAACAGACTTGTTAAGGAGGAAACTATGTATGAGATGTATTGATAAGAATTGCTCACAAAATTGCCAATATGCAGTTTTAAAAAAGACAACCGTAAAGTCTTTTGACGGTCACAAAGAAATAAATCAAGATGCATTTAATGTGTATTGTAATCATCCTTCATTAAAGGAAAAACGGTATGTAAGTTTTGTTATTTGGGTAGATGAATATTTGGAACCAAATTTTCCTTGCCCGCTGGATATGGATAAATATAATCCAAACTTAATATCCAAAATAATTAATTGGTGTAAATTATTAATACATCATAATTAGACTGTTAAGAAAAAAGATTAAGAAAATGTTGAATTAACATTTCTTGGTCTTTTTTCCTAATTATTTTCTAATAAATCGGTATAATATATAATTTCTTTCCCTATTTTTTTTGTATAATCTATTTCTAAATTTGTACTTTCTCCAATATAATTATTTATATTTACTACTAATATAGCATCTGATAATTCTATTCTTTTAAAATGTGCCTCTTTTAATTTTATTAATTGCTCTTTAGTTCTCTTAATATCCTCTGATACTGGATATACTGGTGTAAGAATACAATATCCATCTAATGCCATTTTTTCTGCAATTGTCATCATTTCTTTTTTAAACTTTAAGCTTCCACATAGTGTTATTATTTTCATTTTGTAATCCTCCTTGATTAAATAATTTTTCTAACAAATTTTACCTCATATTTTACACAAATTCTTCCCAAACTAAATTTGCCAAATCAATTCCTTTATTGGTAAGTCTAATATAATCCTCATCAACTATAATCAAACCTTCATCAGTCAATTTTTTCAATTCATTTCTAAATAAATAAATTGGATTATCTCCAAACTTAAGTTTAAATTCGCTTATATTTATACCTTCTATTTTACGTAATCCAAGAAGCATGTACTCTTTTTCAGCATCATATTCCTTTTGGATTTCGTGAATAATCCTATTCCTATCTAATCTTTCAGTCATAACATTTTTAATATATTCTTCTATTTTCTCTGTATTCGAATATCTTGTAATATCTCTATAAGAATGTGCTGCAACCCCAAAACCAAAATACTGATTTTGATTCCAACAATTTTTATTATGTTTTGATTCACGACCTTTTTTGGCAAAATTAGAAATTTCATAATGTATATATCCATTCAATTCTAAAGTATTCTTAACATACCAATACATATTTCTTTCTGTGTCCTCATCTGGAAGCTCTAGCTCACCTTTCTCAATCTTATTGGCAATAGGTGTTCCATCTTCTACAATAAGTGAATATACAGATATATGTTCTGGTTGTAATTCAATTATTTTTTCTAAACTATTTTTCAAATCTTTAATTCTTTGATTTGGAATTCCTAAAATTAAATCAACATTTATATTTTTAAATCCTA
>OGFF01000395.1_pt1 | contig 64179 bp, 66 predicted proteins | sample 1570751 | NCBI WGS metagenome assembly OGFF01 (sample SAMEA2581951, study PRJEB24529) | metagenome | biome: Human gut stool | place: China | collected 2011 | reverse complement strand
TACGTCTTGTATTTCAATCGTTCAAGACTGCACCATTTGTCATAGAGCTGCTGTATGTTCTCATCTTTTGCAAGCTCTGAAAATATCCGCAATCACGCTGGATGAAGCATAAAAGATATCCGGGAAGTATTCCTTGCCATTCGCATTCTCACGCATTTCAATCGTCATCTCATCGATGCAAACAAGCATTCGTCGGACATACTCCCCGTAGAACGCTGTAGTCAGCTCCGACATACTCTCATTCACCCGTTTCGAATTCTTGGCACCGCGCTCATTGTCGATTTTAGCACCGATTCGACAGATGATAGCGCGTTTCGAGAGGTCTTTCGTCAGAGAGGTGATTTTATTGGATGTGATGGATACGGCCGGATAATTGATAAGCCGCTCCGAGACTCCCCAACCATCGTTTTTTATGATACGCTCCGAGTGGCTCTGGAACTGTGTCTTTGCCAAGTCATCGATATTGATAGGCAGTCCCTCACATACTCGTTTCAGACCATCGATTTTCGTAGCTGTGAAATCTTCTGTGGTATTCATCTTTACAGTCTCGTTGCACATGAGTTTTACAAGAAACTTGATAAAGGTTGTTTTGCCTCCGTTAGAATCACCATACATCACGCCGAACAATGGGAACAGTTTCGTATCGTAGTTGTTCCTTGATGCAAAATACCGCAAATATGCCATGAATGGTGTAGCCAGATACCAAGTCATGTATTTGAAATAATCCTTTTTCGCCTGTTCTACATCGCCATAGAAATAATCCATGCCGGAGAAGAATTTCTGGATGCTTTTGATATTCTTTGTGACATCACTGAGATTCGGATTAAGGTCAATGTTTTCTCCGTTAAAGGCCATAGTCCCGGCATCATAGTCGATATGCAGCTTCGGGAACTCTTTAACGGTTTCGGCTACCACGCGCCGAGTCTCGGAATATCGTTTTGCGAAGACACGCATCGGTTCAGGTGCTACCACGACACGGTTTGCCTTAACCGGCATCTTCGGCATGATTGGCTTAACGAGCTCCTGCATTTTCTTCACATCGGCAACAATCTCGTACTCTATCTCGTCCTCAGGCTGTGCCTGTTCAAGGAAAATGTATTTCTGCTTTTCGATTGACTGAAAAACAGGGACTTCCTCGATGTTTTCTTTGAGATAATCCTCTTTGTCCATTGTGTTCACGACTGCCTTATACGAGACATTATCGGAACAGGTTTCTTTGAAAGTGTCGAATAGGATTTTGTAATGTGCAAATGCCGCCTCGTCATCGAAGCAGACAATATTTTCTCGCTGGATGCCATAAAACGCTGATGCTGACATATTTGCGCTGCCGGTAATGACTCTGACATGCTTATGGTCGGCACTCTCTAAAATAAAGATTTTTTCGTGTGATTTTGTATCCCGCGACACATACAGCTGCAAGGACCCGCCATTGAGCCGGTTCGCGAGGTTCCCTGCCGACTTGGATTTTGCAAGCCTTTGTACGCTGTCAATTTGTACCGACATAATGGCAGCAATGTCGTTAGCGATGATTTTCTCGCAACCGAACACGACTTCTGCGTACGAGAACTTGTTAATGACCTTATTTACGAACTCAATGCCGGAAGAAAAAGTGATAGCATAGAGTCTGTCAAAGCCATCAAACAAATCCTCCCAATTTGTTTCGACAGTATCTGTATACAATGCCTTTACGACCTTCAAGGTCTGTGTGGAGATACTCGCCCTTGCTTTTGCTGGTTTACTTGTTTTGGGATGAGAAGGCTCACCTGTCTGTTCTGCGTCGTTTTTTGCATTCTTACTGATTTCTTGGTTTTCTTTTGGCTTTTCTTCACTGTACTCAGGACTTTCCGAAACCATCATATCCAAAAGAGATATCTGATTATCTAAGTTGCTTGCGTTTTTTCTTGCCATTGTTTTATTTATCCTTCCCTGTTGTTTTTTTGTGCGGTTTGGAGGCTCCTCCTATAATATCAAAGTGCTGGAACGCATACCACAGAATATCAAAGTGCTGGTAAAATTGAGCTTATATGCCTTAGAACCTTCGTCCACCGTATAGTCCAACGACCGTGCCAAGCGCTTCTTCTTTTGACCGACAATTATAGCTGATGACTCTGCTGCCGCATAGCAGCATTTGTCCGCTGAGGGTATATGTTTTGCCGTCAGACGCAATCAGTATGTTGCTGCAGTTGGTTATCGTCACGCCGGAATTTGTACAAATTACAGCCCCTGCGCCGGGAAAGCCCACTCCGTGAGGTGTGGGATGAAAGGCGCGTTGGAAATCTTAAGAAATTTATAGTGTGTTAACCAATTTTGTAGCAATTTATGGTATAATGTGCTATATGATAAAAGATTATAGACGAACTGCCACAACTGTGTCCTTGGTGAATTATCATTTTGTGTTTTGCCCGCGCTATCGAAGAAAAATATTCTTAATAGATGGTGTAGAAGCGCGATTTAAGGAGCTTGTACATCAAATTTGCGAGCAAAACGATTTTGATATATTAGCTATGGAATGCCACATTGACCATTGCCACTTGTTTTTGAATGTTCCTCCGACAATAAGTCCCGCTGATGTTATGCGTATCATTAAAACGAATACATCAAGGGTTTTGCTAAAGGAATTTTCTGAAGAAATTAAAACAAATACCATCTGGACACGCAGCTATTTTGTCAGCACCGCAGGTGATATATCTGCTGCTATGATACGCCGCTATGTAGAAACCCAAAAGACTCGAGGTGTGTAATTTGCCATACGGTCAAAAATCAAAAACGGATACCTTTATTCTGACGTTGCCGCTTATCACAAATTCGCACGATGAGGCAGTTCTGTATTCTAACTTTGAGAAATATTGCAAGGCGTATAATTGGCTCGTTCAAAAGACCACGGAGATGTGGCATCAGGTGCGCAAGACTCGCAAATATCGTGAATTGGTTTCCGCTATTGCGAATGCAACTCCCAAAAGTAAGGAACGAAAAGCGTTGTACAAAAAGCGCACGGAGCTGCTCGAATCGTATGGCTTCACAAGCGTATTGTTCGAGAAGAAACTTAAAGCATATGCGAAATACTACCATCTGCATTCAGCTATCTCGCAAAAGATTGCCACTCGTGTCTGGGATGCGTGGTACAAGTTTTTCTATAAGAACGGAAAATCCGTCCATTATAAAAAGCTAGACGATTTCGTCAGCTTTGCAGCCAAAACAAACGGTACAGGCATTCGGTTCTTCGACGATAATGGTTTGTATATCAAATTCCGTGGACGCTGCATTCCGGTCAAGCTGCGCAAGGGCAATACCGCTTGGTATCAACAGGAAGCACTCAAACGGAAAGTAAAGTTCTGCATCATCAAGCGCGAAATGATTCGCGGACGGTGGCGTTACTTTGTACAGCTTGCCTTGGAAGGCTATCCGCCTGCCAAGTGCGACAGTAACGGGGTTGCAAAACATTCTGTTGAGCAAGGTAGCATCGGTATAGACATCGGCACGCAATTCGTGTACTTGCACCGTCCGCTATAGCGGAAGCACGCAATGGCCTTACTAAGGAAATTGCTCGCATTATGCGACAAATGGACCGTTCACGCCGCGCGATGAATTCGCAATACTTTAACGAAAACGGAACCGTCAAACGCTTGAAGCGCAAGAACGGTCATAAGCAAATTCGTCATTGGAATTATAGTAAGAACTATTATCGGTTGCTGCATAGGCTGCGGGACTTGAACCGCAAACTTGCTGCCGTGCGTAAGACGGAGCATTATATTCTCGCCAATGAAATGCTGACATACGGCAACGAGTTCTATGTCGAGGACATGAACTACAAAGCCTTACAAAAGCGCAGCAAGAAAACGAAAATCAACCCGAAAACCGGTAGAGCGTACACCAAAAAGCGATTCGGTAAATCCATCGGGCGCTGCGCTCCTGCTTTGTTTATCACCATTTTGGGGCAAAAAGCAAGTCGTTACGGAGGTAGCGTTATCAAGGTAAGCACCTTTGAAACAAAAGCCTCGCAGTTTGACCATACCGACGATAGTTATACCAAGAAGAAATTGTCCCAGCGTTTTGCGAAACTTTCCAACGGAACCGTTGTCCAGCGGGATATGTATTCTGCATTTCTTTTAACACACTTAGATGAAAGTCTTCAAGGTTACGATAAAGAAGCTATTGATAAAGATTTTCAGCAGTTTATGAAACTGCACAACGAAACAGAAGAACGCTTGAAAAACAGCCATGATTGGTTGCCTTCTAGCGTAGGATTCTGAAACATTTATAGTTTCAAAGGGAAACGACGCCGCCCTCGGCACTGCTGGGTGATTGCATCTCCGGATGCATGAGGTCAGTGAAACTCCTTAACGGGAGGATGTGTACCCAAGCGTTTCTTTCGGCATAAAAATAAGTTGTTAAACCACTGGCATACATGCAACCGGCTTTGCGCGGTACATGATTCTATGCATCGGTTTATTGAAACTGCTGAACGAAAGGCGAAAGCCCGTAATTCAACAAGTCAAGGGTCAGCTCAAACACAGCTGTGAATTCAACGCGATTGCGAAGAAAAACCTCCAACTATCTTTTGTTGCAAAGAGCGAGAATCCCACTCCGTAAGGGGTGGGAGTGCGTCAATTGCTTTGTACTGTTACCCTTGAGTCCGCCGTACTTTGCCAAGACCAGACACAGAGCATCTCGGATAGTCTGTGCATGCCCGTATACATGTCCATTTCCGCCGATAATTTTTGACTCCTGCATCCAGTACGAGGTATCATCGGAAGCAAATATCGTGTTGCCATTGAGAACCAGCGTTACGCCGGAGGCTGTTTCGATTTTTGTGATGCTCATATTTTTTATGCCTCGCTGTTGATTTTCGAAATCATTATCTTCTTTTCGCTTTTATTGTATCTACATTGCAGCAAATGTCTACAATAAAAGCGGTCTCTATGTAAAAAATTATTTCGTAAAGCTGTTGATTTTCTTGATTTGTTTTCACAATTCGCTACGCCGCCCTGCATAAAAACCGTTTCCATACGCTTTGTTGACGGCGTTTTTGAGTTCTTCCGGGAACTCCCGCTCTTCCCTCTCGTTTTTTTGGAAGGCTTCCGCAAACGCTTTGTATAAGTCGTATGCTTCCTTGTCTGGGTTAAACGGCGCAGTTCTATAATATTCGGTTACAAACCATTTCTTACCGTCGATGCTGGTCAGATAAAATCTGGTGTTTGGAATTGGAATGCTTCCTATCATGCTATTCACCATCCCCCGCGTGACAAGCGAACCCATTCCGTTCTCGTGCTACGCCGAGACCGAGTATGAGTATACAATTCTTGGTATGCCTTGCGCTCCTGCTCTTCCCTTAATGCTTGCTTTTCCTCCAGTTCCCTGACTGTGGCGATGAGCTTGTCTTCTTTGCCTTCCGCTTCGCCTCTGGCAAAAGCTGTTTTTTCAGCTTCGCCAATACGCTGGTATCTGCTCTTCCGTTCCTTTTCAATGTAGAGCAAGCCATTGGCTACTGCGTCAAGAAACTCCTGCATCTCGGATTCCGGGATGGATTCTTGGCTTTCTTTGCTTTTGGATATACAGCAATAACCGTTATCGTCGTAATGGATGAAATAGGGAGAGTTCGGAACCTGTTGTACTCGCATAGCGATATCCTACCTTCCGTTCTGAAAGACGATTCGCCGGGAGTGTTTCCCGTTGCCCGCTGCTCGCCGCGTGGAGGCTGTCTTTTTTTGAGCAGCTGCGCGGATGAAACCGCGCTTTGAAATTACATCTCTGCATTGAACAGGTTGCGGAGCTTATAGGTAATATCCTCGCTGTTTCCAACAATGGATGCGGCTTCGTTGATGGAAGCGAGCTCCGAAAGACTATCCGCTGCATAGTTGTAGCTGATGGTATAGATGGGAATGTTCATGCCTGCAATGATATCCTTTGTCTCAGAGAACTTGTAACCGGTATTGCTGTCTCCGTCAGTCAAAACAAAGATGATGGGTGTGCAATTCCCGCCGAGTTCCTGAGATTTTTTATAGATACGGTCCATTGCAACGCAAAGACCGTTATACATAGCTGTATTGCCGTTCGCGTCGAGGGAATTTACAGCACCCTTGTACAGAGTTTTTTGAGTCAGAGAGAACTGGTCAATAGGCAGGTATTCTCTGACATCAGAATCGAAGCCAATGATGCCGATATAGTTGTCGTCATTGATATACTGGATGGTGTTAATCATGGCCGTTTTCAGTGCATTGATAGGTTCTCCGCGCATTGACCCGGAAGTATCGACAACGAACTCCGCCACGATAGGAATACCGGAATCCTTCTCTTCCTTCCAGACACTCTGAGCCTGTGCGATGGTATTGCCGTCATATACCTTGCCGGTATATGCATAGTCGTCAAGACCATTGAACCCGTCCTTCGTTGCTTCTGCCTGATTCTGGGCGCAGAGGGAAACGAACGCAGCAATAACTTCCTTCTTTTCGGCCGAGATATTCCCAATGGAATACAGTGGGTTATCATGTCGTACACCGAATGGGATAAATTCATAATTGCGCTGTAAGGTCGGGTCATTCTGATAAGACTGATATTCCATTACAAGACCATCTACAACACCCTTGTCAGCAGACTGGACCATCTGCTGTGTAGTAAAGGATACAAGCGGAACATTTGCTTGGAATTTCTGAAAATTCTCTACTGCTGCCGTATCGACGATATTATCGTTTCCGCCGCTTGCCAATGCGGAAAGCAGGAAATTAAGACCGGTGGCACTGGTATAGGGATTTGAATATCCCATCATCATTTTCCCATCGATGGTTGCATTCAGAACAGTGTTCACAGACGCTTTGCCATAGTCTGTTCGCAGCATATCCCCTGTTTTCTTGGATACGAGAATGCCTGCCACATTACCAACCAAACGGTCTGTTTCTACGGTAAGCTCTACACCTTCGTTCTTTACGAGTTCCCCAAAAAGCGTATTAGAAGGCGTATAGCATTCAGGCTGATATTTTCCTGTTGAAATATACTCAGCGGCTGTACCGGAAGGAACGGAACGCAGTGAAACACTCATAGTCTTACCGTCCGATGTCGTATTGCGCTGTGCATTGAATTTTTTTGCCATGCTGGTCAGGAACGAATCAGAACCTGTTTCTGCCGCTTTCTCACCGGAAGAGAAAATCTCAATATTCACATCACCGTTTCCTGCAATTACGAACGGGTAGGAGGATTCAATATCAGGGAGTTCATCTTTTGCATCCAGAAACTCAGATACATCGAGCTGCTGCGGATTCACGGATACTTCCTGCACGCCAATGCGTTTTGTCTTGCTGCTCAAATCCGCATATGCCTGCTCCGAAGTCATTGTATTTGTACTGACGCTTGCATCACGCAGTACCGTCTGCGAAAAAACGCCAACCACGACGCCAACGATAGCGATGGTTGCAATTACCGGAAATACACCTTTCTTTGCCATTGTTATTTACCTCCGTTCAGTGTATCGAACTGATGCATTACTTCCTTGCTGACTTTTTTCATACACCGCTTTTGATACCGCTCAAACACAGCGGTGCCGAACCGGAACCGACATAGCCGTCAACGATGCTGCTTGCATCGATATGAGAGATGTACGATTCGTCAACATCCGGGAAAACATAGATAGAAGTTACGGCAGTTTCCTGCGGTGTTTCTTTACCATCGAACTGGTCATAGCATTCTGCTGCGAGCGTATAGCCATCGCAATCCCAGACCAGCCAATAACTCTTAGCTTCTCCTACATCCTCATATGTGGCAGCTTTCAGTTCGTCAAAAGAATTGAATGCCATACCCCCAAAGGAGGTCGTCTTCCAGTACAAGCCGGACGGGTTGCCGAAATGTTCATAGAGAGCCTCGAACTTTTCCTGTGCAGTGCTATCGTATGTCGGAAACCAGTCGAAATCGTAGATGTTGATACGGCTGTAGTACAAACCCTTATCGAACGCATCGCCAAATGTCATGTTCTCTTCTTTGGCAATATCCTCGTTCAGCATCATTGCATACGAGCCATCCGTAGCGTATGAACCGATTTGGTAGTAGTTACCTTCTTCTCCCGTAACACAATAGTCTTGAATGTTGCGGTATATCTCCTCGGCCGTGTCGTATTCATTGCTGGTTCCTTTGATGCTGTACCCTTTATCTTCTCGATTAAGAGCCATGTACCCGCTGATGGGGAGAGCTTTCAACTCCTCCAACGATACATTTACACCGTTGAAGTTAGGTGCTCCGTCCAAAGAAAGGCTCTTTGTCCAGTCGACATCATTGAGGGGGTTCTCTCCGAAAGGAATACCACTGTTCGGGTCTGTCGTAACTGCAGGAGTCACTGTTCCTTCTGCCCACTCTGGGAGATGGTCGAGCAGCGACCAGTTTTCCCCTGCTGGTGTCGTCTCTGTACTAACAGACGAAACGGTGCTGCTCTGAGTCTGTGTCGTAGGTGTTTGTTCTGAAGCGTTGTTCTGCTGGTGTGCAGCGCATCCAGTCAGAAGCATGGTTGCTGCAGCGACAGCAGCAATAGCACGAATTTGTTTTTTCATGGTTTTCTCCTTTACTTCAATGCATCAAATCGACGCATTACTTCTTTACTGATTTCTTCGTCTTGTTTAATGTCATTTGCCGTTTTGCTGATAACAGAATCCAACTTTGACATTGCGAGCACAACATCCGTATCCCACGGGTTTTGCGCCGAACGCTGATTCAGTGCATAGGCGAGCGAGTCGAGTCTTAAAATCAACCGTTCGTTATCATGTATTACTTTATTGATGGTATCTATAATCCCGCTATAGATTTCCTTTTTCTTTTGTGCTGTTTCCTTATCTCCGAACGAAATTGTGCCTTTGCAAAATGCTTTGTACTCATTTTCGTCGAACATGGACGCAGAACGAATCGCATCATCCAAGCGGTCATAAAAAATCTTCTCCGCTGACGCAAGTAATATCAGACATTTTGCCTGCTCACCGGAAGTCTTGCTGTCCTGCGTCATGCTGTATGCTGTAGCCATCTTTTGTCCGAACCGTCTGACTTGATACCGCATCTGGTCTGCCTGTTCCGAGAATATGGTTTTCGTTCCGACTACAGCATTGATTTGCGTCAGGTATTTCTCTTCTTTAGATTCTGCCTGTGTGTCTGTTTTATTTTGCTCTTTTTCTCTTTTCTTCTCGGTTTGTTTATAGATGATATGCGCACACAAAAGGAGGAAAAGGACAGGAACACCGTATTGCGCGAGCAGCACAAAAAACAAAGATGTTCCGTGCATATACTCTACGGCGTAATAGGTATGGATGTATGCCTCGACCATGTATACGATGGCTGCCGCAATAATAAGTAAGCTGATACTGAACATTTTGTGTTACCTCTCGAATTATAGGTAAACATCGCCGCTTGGAAGAAGGACTCCGCAGATATTCTCAAGCGGGATGAAATCGAGCGCATCCTGTATAGAGAAGAACGGTTCGGCGCTCGGATTGAGCCAGAGTTCTCCGTCACGCAGATACAAACCATCTTGTTTGAATGTATTGATGTATGTCAGAGAGAACACATCACAATGGGCAACGACCGGCTTTTCATCCTTTGCTTGACGCTTGATAAGCAATTTGACATCCTTGTAATTCTTGATGAGTTCAAACAGCTTTTTGAGGCGGAGATACTTTTCGTCAGATTCGATGCTATCTGCGAGAATCCGTTCCATGACTTTTTCGTAAACAACAGTTTCCTTCATGCTCCTGTCATCGACGACATCGTAATAGTCGTTTTTGTATTTACGCATCTGCAGCAGCGATTTGAGCCAATTATCTTTGTCCGCAAGCCAAAAAGCATACGCGGCTTCATCGCAAAGATTGGCGTTTATGATAAAACGCTCAACCATATTCACTTTCTCTCCCGTCACGAAACTATGCGCAGCGGAAATTGTTGCATCTTTTATCTCCTGTTCTGGCCGTTGCACAAAAAACAAAGCGACGCTTGCTTCTGTGGGAATATACTTATTGCGAATATACTCCTCTATCTTGTCCTTCATCATCTTTTTTAGATTCTCAGGCATATCACCCGCCTCGAATCCAAACAATCTGAGCTGTTCAACATCTTCCTTCTTGGCATCAAACAAATAAAATGTCTCATTGTCTACAATGTAACCCATAAAATTGAGCTCATCGTGAAAAAGGCTGATGTTTTCTTCTTCCTGCCCATCCTGAACATCGCTCACTGCGCTGTAAAGAAGTTCTACCTTATGTTTTTTCTGAATCATGGGTTTGCGGATGAACTCTGCATAAAACGATACGCCTTCTATCTTGTCGCTCAACATTCCGGCAATATAGCTTTGATTGGAGTCTGCAATGAATGCTGTCAGGACTTCTTTTGTCAAAATCTTCATGTCAATTCATCCTTTTAGGTTTGCACCAATCCGGTAACTGTAAAAACGAGTAATGATGCAACGAATAAGACCGAGCAAACAAATATCGCTCTGTAGGTGACGCTGTGGATTTCCTCCAACTGCCGTATCTTATCAGTCAGCTCATCTATCTCGTTTTCTGCTTCGTCAAACTGTCTATGTTCCTCTTCCGTCAAAACGAGTGTTTCATAAGCACCCTTGTTGTTAAACTCATCCTCTGATTCTGGGTTATTTTTGGGTTTTGTCTTGAACCGCTTTACGGCTTTTTTGTGCCAGCGTTTGCTCTTTCTTGCAAGAACGGCTTTCTTGGTATCTCTTTCTTTGATTTTTTCCTGCAACACCTTCCCGGATACCACATAGCAGACAAGTGCTGCGATGCAGACCGCTGTTATTATCAGGACGACACAGAAAATCATCTTCATGACTCACCTCCGCAAATATCCGATTTTTCATCTTCCTCTTTGACGAGGTTGAGCTTCTCAAATGGAATTGTAAGATAGCCATATAGCGTTTCAGCTGTTGGCATATCGTAACGCATCCGACTACCATCCTGAAAGTCATACCAGATACACTTGCGTACATCTTCGTAGAGCCACCACTGAATGATGTCGGCTCTATCGTTCAATTCTTCTTTGAGAATTCGCAGCAGGGCAGTCAGATACAGATTGTTGACATCAAAAACTACGGATGTATCGCAGATTTTATTGAGTGCATCGCCAAACTCATTCATTCTCGTATCCTGTGTCTGAATATCTGCGATAGTCTTACAAAACAGTTCTTTGGAAATCACTCGTATTGTCCTCCATGAAATTTGATTTTTGTTTATGCTAATATTGATTTCCTTGTTGATTCGTGCTAAAATAAATATGATTGAAATAAGAACGGAGAAAGTTACGTCTAGGAGCACAACTCCGCATTGCAGTTTATACAATTTTGATAAACTGCGTTACAGTAAACAGAAAGCCCTGTCCTTTATGGATGGGGCTTTCTTACTTCTTAGTCTACGCGGGTATATCCGTGGTCAGCTAACCACTTATGTACTTCGTTTGTAATGTCAACAGTATCAATGGAATAGCCGTTAACTCCCAGTTTTCCATTGGAAAGATTCATACTGATATTATAAATGAGCTCGTGACCTTTCATTCTGCCGATGGTCGTTGTGCTTCCTGCGGCGAATGTTTTAACTCCAATGCCGAGTTCTGAGTTGTTCTCGTAATCCAGTTCTTTGTAAGTAAAATTGTCTTGTACGAGAATTAGCTTTTTGAAAATTTGACGGCTCTGTAAGATGCCATTGTGAATGGAAAAGCAGTTTTGCCAATCGGCTTCAAAATCAATCCAGTTCCCGAATGTGGAAGCTGTCAATGGAGCATTAGGACTCTGATTGATGGCTGCCGCCTCTTGAAGTAGTAACTTCTTGGGCGTCTTGCATTCCGCTACCGGATAGTTAATTTCACCTTTACTTAGCATCTTAGCAAATGCTTTGACGGCAAGCTTGCCAAAGATAACGCAAAAACATCCGCAGAAACCAAAAAATGCGCCAAGCAGATAGAATACAAGTGTTGCCGTATGGATGCTTTCGGGGTCGTATCTCTGCGTTGATGCCTCCGAGATAACAAGGCCAATCGGAATCAGCAGCAAAATAATGCCGAAAATTATAAAGGCGATTCCCATCATTACCCACATCCGGCCCGTACCTGCCGGGGTCGCATATTTCAGTGCTCTTTTCCGTTCTTTCTCAGACGGAATCATCTTATCCTTTTTGGCTGCCATGATTTCCTCCTCCTTTTAATCGTGAAATGCCGAGGTACCCAAGCTCCTGCACCTGCCGCAGCAATATACTCTGCAAGGTTCTTGTCCAGTATCGGCAGCGTGCCATCAATCTTTCGGCCACTATCCAAACATTTCTGAGATGCTTTTTTATTGCGTACCGCTTCCATTTTTCATATTTCCAGCAGATGGTACTCTCAAATACCACACAGTAATTACTTTATCATCGTCATTATCAAAGAACGACCAGTATGTCTGCGCATCTGCATATAGAAAATGGCCGAGAACACATATACAGCAACGTGTCTCGTTTGTCTGCAAAAATTCTTTTAGCCGTGGGCGTTCGTTCTTTTTGAAATCTATCCTTTTTGCAATAGGAAGATACTCGCGAGCAAATTGGTTCATATCCCTTAGTCTCAAGTACCCGTCATATCTCATTCCTTCCGGTTTGATAATCGTAAAAGGCCATGTATGTATATGGTCATACGCTGTACCCACACATGTGACAGAACATGGCTGTCCGCGATACTTCTTATCTGGTTCTTTGCGAACAATTTCTTTTGCCATCGTTTTACAAAACGCGTTATTCAGCGTTTCTCCTTTTTTGTGTTTACTCGATTCATGTGTAACGCGGGATAAATATAAACTCCCAATTTCCGCTTTTCGCGTTATATCTTCGCACAACTGTGCCGTCACGAATAAAGATGACACCGTTTCTTTTGATAAGTGGTTGTTCTTCACCAACGAACTGCATTGATTCCAGCTCCTCAATGGTGTAGTTCTGCCTGAGCAAAGTTTCGGTTTCTTGATTTTCATTGACGCCAACGAAGCGTTTCGCGCCAAGAATAGAGCTTGCTGCAAATTCAAACATTGCATCTGCACCTCCTTTACTGTGTAATAAAACAATAATCTATGTGTTTTCTTCGAAATTCCGGGATTTTACTTTTTTCTTGAGATAATTATCCATACTTAATCATTGGCGAGATGTTTTTTTGCTTTTTTATTGAGTGCGCAGAACTGTGTAAACAATGCTTGGAGAGATATTGTACTTGGAAGCAATCTCTGTAATTGGAATATCCGGATGTGTCTTCACATCTGCTATGATTTTCTTGTTGCGTTCAATTATCTCCGCACGGCGCAAAGTTAACACGCCAGATACGCGATGACTTACATACTCATCAGAATTACTCAGAATCTTATAAACTCTCGCACGGGTCAGATTATACTTCTTTGTCAACTCGGTAGCCGAAACGCCGTTGCGATATTCATCAATGATTTGCCGGTTCCTATCTGGAAACGGGCTTCTGGACTTTACAGCAGTGCGCTCATATTTTCTGTAATCCAGTTGCCGTAGAATACTGTAACAATGATAACTGCTCAGCTGATACTTTTCAGAAATCGCCTCTACAGACATTCCTGCAACATAATCGTTAAGTATCTGCTCGTTCCGCGCCTTTATGTTTTCATGGTTCACAAAACTGTCCTCTTTTCTTTATTCTCCATTTATACTCATGTAGTCATCATCATCTGTGGACAATGCGCTCAGATTTATCGTCTCACTTTCCGGAATCAAGGTTGCCCTTACAACATATCTCTGATTCGTTGCCCCATAATATCCGAACGGATAACAGGTATACATGTAGAGCCTGTCATCTGAGTCTTCGAGATTTACAAGTACAGTGCCGTCACCCGCTACAATCGTTCCCGCATCTGTAGTCACATTCCCGCTTCGGCAGGAATCGACTTCATAGGCGTATCGGCCATATTCTGTCGTTACGGTAAAAATATCCCCGACACTTGCGTATTGTAACAGTGAAAACACGCTGCTATTGTGTGCTGCAAGAAGATGACATCCGGGGTACCCGATTTGCGAGGTACCCGTATACTCATAAACACCTTGCGCGGTGTTTATCATGGACTGGTCGTCTCCCCAATATAACCTGCTACTGAGTCCAATTTTGTCACAAGTTATAGATGCGTAGCTTTGCCCATAGGTTGGTGTAGATACCTCACTCCACACATATGTTGTTGAATTCAGGATTCTCTGTCTTTCTTCTTCCTGTTGAACTGCCAGTTTTGCAGCTTCTTCTTTTTGAACAATCTGATACTTGGCGTTTTCGAGCATTACCTCAACGGGATACCTTGCAATGTCTCTTCTCAGAATCTCCCTTTGGAATTCAAGAACTGTATCTACCGTTTGCGTCTGCGTATCTTTCTGTAATAGCCCTTTTACGCTGACATTATAGCTGCCGATAACTCCGACAACCAGCACAGCCAGCGCAATGACTTTTGTTTTGATAGTTACACGTCCCATTTTATCCCTGTCTCCCCTACCCTGTTTCTATGGGATAAGGTACCCGTTTTATGAGGTACCCGTTCATCGCTCTTGTTTTTGAATGACTGCTTGATAAAGGATGAATGCATTTTACCGATAAGCTATCTTATTGCTGTTAAAAAACTCACATATCTCGTCCATTAAATGAACGCTTTCGCTTAGACTTGGATAGAACACACTGAATGCGTGCGTCAACTGCTTATTCTTTGGATAATCAATCAATGTACAATATCTTCCGTACTTTTCGCCAGCTTCATAAACATCAACCGTATACGAGTGCAGCATATCGCTTTTACTGGTAACAAACAGCGTAGCCGGAAGTGACTTGATGATTTCTGGATTGGTGGGGTTGATATACGGATAGAATCCGGCTTTTTTATATCCGCGCCCATACAGGTACTTCGGCATAAACAAGCCAATCTTATCTTTTCTGGTTGTGTAGAACATTCCACTGATAAATGCGGCAGCTGTGATTCTTGTCGTCATTGGTCTTACCTTGAATTCTCTCGCCACCTCAGGACTGCCTTGAACAGCGAGAATATACAACGCAAGGTACGCGCCTGCACTATCTGCCGTCAGGTATACGGGAACGCCCCAATCATAATCTCTCTTTGATTTTCTTTTGTTGATTTGGTTTATTTCATCTTCCGTTACGCCCCATATGGCTCGCAGAACTTCTCTTTCTTCTTCTTGGTGTTTTCTTGCTGCCTCAATTCCGTCAATTACATCCTGCATCTGCTCAAATACAGTCACATCCGGAACCAGTCTATAATTTACGCTGATTACAAGGTACCCGTTCTGCGCCATCCTGATATTGAATCTTGTATTGAAGTCTTTATCCCCCATTACAAGACCTCCGCCATGAATATTGATGATAACGGGAATATCCGGTTTTGCATCTGTTGGATATATCATGTCGAAGGTTTGAAGTTTATCTTCGCCATATTGAATATTTCTTTCGATATTGATTTTCTGAGGCTTTCTGTATCCTCTGTTCTGTTCTTCCACTTGCTTCTCAAAGGCTTCTCTTTGCTTTTTGAACACTGCTTCCATCATACTCATGGCTTCTCTCCATTTTTTTCAATTTGAAAATTCAAAACGGGCGTTCCATCATCGGAGGCATCTCGTCATGGTTATGATGTGGACTCAGCATCTCTGTCGTTTTGATTCCATTTTCCTTCCGGCTTTTCTCCACTGCCTGCGAAATTGCCTCTTTGACTTTTCGATGGTTCTTGACATGCTGAATCAAAAGTTCCGGTGTCCCTACATCAGAAGAACAGATTCGAATCGTGCCCGTTTTATTTAACTTCTCAAAGATGTTTTGCGTCGCAGAAATGTCTCTGATTCTGTAAAGCATGATTTCATCTTCTCTTGTAGTAAATAATCCGGATTCGATGAGAATCTTTGTTGGAGTCAAATAATAGGTGGTGAAGGAAATCGGCAATGCAAAAATTGTATACCGCTTTTTATCCATCCAGACGGGCTCTTCTTCTTTGAGCTCAATATTGAACTCGCCTGCTTCGAGGTTATTATTCATGGGATTTTCTCCTTTCTCTCTTTACGACACAGAATTAAACAGAGTATTTTCTTTTATCTCTGTTTTTTCTCTGTGTATTGGGCTACGCGATAACAAAAGGGTACCCGGCATTCAGGTACCCGTATTCTATCTATTCCAGATGTCCTTTTTTGGTGAGGGGGTTGATACCATCACAACGAATGCCATTGTTGTTGTATTTATGAGGAGTGAGCTTGTTGAGATTAAAGTCGTATGCAGAAACAAGAGATGTGCCAAGCACACGGCTTACTGCTTCGGCCATGACCTTATCGATGATGATTGATGTACCCTCCGGTAAATTTCTGATATGGATTAGCATATCGAAATTGAGTGTCAGCAAAATGGCTACGCGTGTAGAGGTACCCGTATGGATAAGTTGGAACATGCCGTTGGCGGCTACGCAATCATAATCAAATTTGGTTGCCCATGTCTTACACATATCAAGCATTTCAGCTTGTGTCATGTAAACAGTTCTGTGCAGATAGTTTCGCCCGCAATCGTTATTCGGCACGAATTCGATGGACGAGTAAATGAATTTCAAGTTTTCATAGGAACCCATTTGAGCAGCTATTTTTTGCTTTTGTTTGTTATCGGATTCCGTTTCGCCCCATTTTCTACCGGTAAAGATTTTTGGAAGCATGGACGGTGTATTTCCAATGATGATGGCTTTTGGCTTTGCGGATAAGAATCCAAAGAAGTTTGGATATTGCTGAACCAACCAACTTGATTCCATAAACCGGATAACAGCCTCTGTGAATGTGAGTTCAATTTGTTTTGTGAACTTCATCAACTTATCGAGAGAATGATAAACAAACCATAAGCCATTTTTATTGATTATCAACCCTGTAACTCTGCTTTGCGTTTGTGTAATTTCTTCACCGAAAGTATTCTCTGCCTTGATTGTTTTCGTGATTTCGTCAGCTCTAAAGAATACAGCCTCATCAACAAACAAGTTGGAGAACTCAATAACAGTATCTTCGTCTTGTTCCTTTTGTGAGAAAATAGAAAAACTGATATTAGATGTCTGTGACGTTTTGATTCCAGAAGCCACACACATATCAATCGTTTTTTGAACTCGTTCGATACGCTCTTTCTTGCTTGAAGATGTTACTGTGCTTCGGATATTCGCTTGCATAACTGCATCTTTTTGTTTTGAAAGATAATCCATGCCAGCTTTTGTAATCTTGATTCTGGTTGGTCCTTTTGATACCGAGAGCAATTCGATATAACCAGAATCCAGAAGTTCTTTCGTTGCTCTGAATACTGTGTTATAAGCCACATCTTGAAATGCCAGCTTTAATTGCTTTCTCGGAATACTACTCACTGTGTATAGATATTCGAGGATTCTTACCTTGGTCGGCTTTGGCATATTTCAGGCGTTCCCTCCTTTCCATACCTCAACGCAAAGAAAATGCGTTAAGTGCAATAACACCGCATTATTTTGGTGTGTGAAATGTTGATATTCTTGGGTACCCGAATACATATCCATAAAAATCTACATTTTTAGTGTTGATTTTCCTTGGGTTCAGGTACCCATATATCTGTGCCATTCAGGAAGGTCAGACGCCTGTATAAGCGTCACTTCTGTGTGCGGATATTCGTCAACAGATGCTGTATAAACGAACCCCATAGAATAGGCATTATCTGACCTGCCGATAGCCTGTGAAACTGCGTTTGTGATAGCCCCTGTTTCCATATTATTGCTATCACAGACAAGCAATTTGTTTCCGTTTTGAGGGATAAATCTCTTAAAAATCAGGTACAGGAAACCATCCGGAAAGGCCAAATTCGGATGTTCATAGAGAAATAAATCGAGCTTATTGCGTGTCATTACGCCAATACTTTTCTCAATAAATGTGGCTGATGAATCATTCGAGTCTGAATTACTGTATGTTCCAAGCAGAAACGAATATGAAATTTGCAATATACCGTTATTTATTTGCGCTACGGAACATAAAGAATCAGGTACGCTTTGGGATTCCAACCGCATTCTTTCTGTGCGTGGCATATCACTTGAATTGATGATATCTCGAAGTGCATATTGCGCCAAAAGAAGCTCATGGATTGCTTTTTGCGCCTTTATCGTGCTTTTCTGCGGTTCTTCGATATATTTTTGTGCTTCATTGATATGCTTTGCTGCACTGTAGAATTTATCCTGCATACAAAAAGAAGGCGATTCCGCTCCATTAAACAGGATGCCAGAATCGCCTGGGTTCGACAGGAATTTATTAGTTCCGCTGGACATCTGCCCATGCCTTTTCGATGGTGTTGCGGTCTTCGGGTGCGTACACCTTAATGTCATAGTTATCGTCAACTGTGCAGAACTGCATAATACCGCAGTAAGGAACAAGAGACATATCGGCTCCGTTTTCAAGAATGCCGATTCTACGTGAATTTTTGAGCAAATCTTCATCAGCGCCGAAGCTGTTCAGGATGGTACCCATCTGATACTCGCTGCCACGCGAAATATTAACGATATAATAAGTAATATCGCCAGCAACGAATGCCAACTGCCACGGAGAAGACGGGCGGCAATAAGTGAATCCGGGGACATGTTCCATGAATTCGAGGAAAACACAGAAAGCGCGTGCGCCGGATTCGATTTTGCTGTCGATTTTGACGAAGCTGTTGGCAAGCAGGTATCCGTCCTTCTGATAACACACAAATTCACGTACAGCCGCATAAATTGTCTGATTCGCCAGCGGCAAAGTCATGGACTCACCAAACATAATAGTGAGATATTTTGCCACCAGTTCAGCCGGAAGAGCCCCGAAATCATGAAGCAATTTCTTAATTACAGTGTTATGAGCAGCAGCCATGATAAAAACCTCCAAATTCTTGTTTTTGAGTGATTTTCTATTTTTGAGTGAACGTTCTTTTTCAGTCTGCGTCAAAAATAGAAATGTTGTATTTTATGCGCGTATTAACGCATAAATCTGTTCGGATTTCGACGTAGACTAAGCTGATTTAAAAATGTCTTCAGTCGACGTCAAAATGAGGTGGTTTTATGAGCTCTGTTAACGAGATTTCCCGTTATCCGCCGCACACCAACGTGGAGGTGCTCATACTGTGCAGCAAACGCAGAATTTTTCGATTCTGCGTTATTGTTTTTAACGTTTTGACTTTTTGATATCGCCAGAGATAACCTCGGCCTCAAAATCAGAAGCTGTGAAGTCGGCGAACAGCTTACTGCTTCCTGCAATCACGAGTCCAGAACCACGATGGAGTTGCTGGATTTTATTGCATTCATCGTCAGTAAGCTGAACAGCAGTGCGCAGGATTTCGATTTCCGTTTCCGGCAACTGCATGATAATCTTTGTGTCAGCATTCGTAATGATTGCTCGACCATATTCGCCACCGTTCATCGTAAAGAAGTCGGAAGCGTTCTGTGTCATTACGAAAGCGGCACCATTGTAAGCACGAATGGTTTTGAAGATTTCCTTGATGAAATCGGCACACATTTCGTTGGACGATTTACTGATAAGGTTCCAAGCCTCATCAATGAAGATGGCTTTTTGTTTACTGGAATCTTCTTTGATTTTGCTCCAACAGAAATCCAGAACGATAAAAAGAGCCATGACTTTGTTTTTGCCGTCGCACGCATCGAAGTCGAAAACAATGTAGAGATTACTAAGGTCAACGTTTGTATGGTTGTTAAACGAAGAAAGCGAACCGCTAATAAGAGGTTTGAAGATGTTGCAGACGCGGCGAAGTTCTGGCACATTTTTCATGGTATTGTACAAATCTTCAAGAATGGGCATTTCCTTGTACTCGCTTGTACCAAACTTATAGATGGACATATTATCTTCGGTAATACCGAAACGCCCATAGGTTTCGTATACGCAACCATCAACAAGCTGTTCTTCTTCCAGTGTGAGGTCGGGTGCCTGAAGCTTGATGAATGTAAGGATGGTACGAGATTTCTGTGCAAGCAAAGAAATCTGCGCTGCATTACTGGCGTCATCGTCGCCCAAGGAATCGATGTTGGAAAGGTCAGGTGCGTGAATGTCCATGATATTGATGTGATTGGGAGAACCGGGAGACATCGATACGAACTGTCCACCAACTCGATAACAACCGTTACCGTAGTCGCGTTCGCCCTTAACAGGAGCCAGAATGAATGTCTGAATTCGACGCATACGGAAACGAAGTGCGAACAAGTGAGAGGTAAATGTCTTACCGGAACCGGATGTGCCAAGGATAGCACCATTGGAGTTACGATGGATGTTTCTATCCATAACATCAATGATAACCAAGGAGTTGTTTGCTGTATTGGTACCAATCATAATACCGTTCGGGTCCTGCATCTCGAAGGATACGAAAGGATAAAAAGACGAAGCACCAGAGGTCAGAACATTTCTCTTCGAATGTTTATAAAGCTGTTTTTCGAGAGAACATGTAGGCAAGGAAGACATAAAGGCTTCCTGCATTCTGAAATCGCATCTGACAACCTTGTATCCAGAACCCTTTGCGTTCTTTTCAAATTCATGGAAACGCCGTTCAAGTTCTGTCAAGTCATCGGCAGTGATAGTAAAAAGAACACTGGCGTAAAACAAATCTTCGCCAGCAGCCAATCCATCCAGCAGATAAGAACCAGCACCGATGGCGTTCTGGATTTCGTGGAAGTCGGAATCCGTATCATGGCTATCAAGAGATTTTGCTCTTTTCTGTTTGACGTTGAAACCAATTTTGCTGTAAACTTCATCGCGTGTGTGACGGTCTAAGAAAATCTCGACATCAACGCCTTCGCCGCTATTGATGAATTGATTCAACCATCCGGCAGTCACATTCTTTTCGTAACCGGTATCGGAAATATAGGCGAATGTATAAAACTTATCATCAATGACAGCGTAGTTGTAGTGAGAGAAATCCATCCAGTTTGGAGCGATAGTTTCGGGTGCTGTGATGATAGGCATAGAGCCAAGTCCCTGTTCAACAACCGCTTTTTCGTATTTCAGGAAAACTTCGCGTGCATGAACATCATACGCTACCGTCTCGCTTTCCTTACGGCAAATCATTTGGTAGAGAATGTCGCACACACCTTCATCCGTCTCACAGGTAGGAATGAACTGGTTGCCTGCGTCTTCAAGGTATCCACGACATCTACTTGCTGCTGCGTTCAAATCGCCAACAACCTTATTGATGTCTGTGCCATCATTCTGCAGGTCTGCTTTGAATTCAAGAACGACAAAGAAGCGGCGAGTAACGCCGTTCTGCGCGGCTCTATAACGAAGAAGGTTTTCGTATTCCTGCTGCATCTGGAAACATGCGGGATTCATTTCGTTCTTTTTAAGGTCTTCGACAGCACGAATCATAGAATCCACATCTGCCTTACGAGCGTAGGAAATGAGCTGCATATTATAAGGCGTTGCCGAAAGCATCTGGCTGAACAGGCTGATAATGTTGTTCTGCGCTTGCGGAGAGAGATACATGAAGTTGAGAGGTTTAACTTCCATAATCTTGCAGAAATGTCCATCGCGGGTTACGATAACACCTTGATAGGTATCGTAAACAGGGAGCATTTCCTGTGTACCCTTGATTTCGCGATACTTGACTGCCTCGAGAGCTTTCTGACGGTCGATTCTATCCTTTTCCTCGCGAGCAATAGCTTTGCGCTGCTTTTTGGAAAGGTACTTATCTACATCGTTCTGTTCCTTTTTATTTTTTCCAAACATTATAAACTGTTTCCTCCTTTCTCATCATCATCCAGCACGAATTCATTTCCTTGATTTGCGCCAATGCCATAAAACACATTATGACTATCCAACAAATCAGGGACCTCGCGAACATCAGCTTTTTTGCTATCTGTAACGGTGACTTCTTCTTTCTGTGGAGCCTTTACAGGTTGATGTGTAGGCTTTTCAGTAGCCTGTTCCTGAACAGAACTCGCTTTTACAACAGGGACAATAGCAGGTTCTCTCTTTTCAGGTTTGGTAACTTCCGCCTTACTCTCTGCCTGTTTTTCTTCCTTGATAGGCTCTTCTTTCTTTTTGGCTTCCTTTTTTAAGATGTTGTCAATCGCACTCTTTTGCGATTTTTGCGGCTTTTGCTCCTGCACAGCCGGTGCGGCCGTCTGCTGGGTTGCCTGCTGTTTTTCTTTCTTGGAAACCTTATCGAGATTGATAAGTAACGGCTTTTTAGGTTGTTCCTTTTGCTGTACAGAAGGAGCGACAGCAACCCCAGCTTTATTTTGGGTTACTTGTTTTTTCTTTGGAGATGTTTTTTTCTTAGCTTCTTTCTCCGCCTGCTTCTTAGCTAAGGCATCCTCTTTAGCTTTTTTCTTTGCGGCCTTTGCTTCTTCTTTTTCTCTTAGTGTATTTTCTCTGCGAAGCTTCTTTATCTCAGCACGGCGTTGAACAGCGGCTTGCCGAGCAGAAAGCTTCTTGTTGTTCTCTTTGTCCTTCTCAAGCTGCGACAAAGTCTGTTCTTCTTTGGCTTTTTCGGCTTCTTCCTTTTCGCGCTTCGCAATAGCCTCATTATAGATGCGAAGTTCTTCTTCGCGGCGTTTGCGGTCACGCTCTGCTTTTTCAAGCGCCTGTGCTTTAAATCTGGCTTTTGCAATCTTGCGTTCTTTGGGTCCCAATGTGCTGAGATACTCTTTCTGCTTTTTCTTTTCCAGTTTAGCTGCTTTCTTGGCATCCTTTTCTTCCTGCTTGATTTCTGCGGCAGTTTTTAAAGATTCCGGCTTTTCGATAATACCTTCATCTTCAACATACCAGAGAATGGTTTTATCACTGGTCAAGTCATCAGCAATCTCACTCTGTCCTTTTGCACCAGCAAGTACATCATTAAGATTTTTAATGAAATTGCGGATAGCCTCGGCTTTGGAGTTTGCATTCGGATTGGCAAGATAATCAGCAGTTAATTCAGTTTTGATACGCGGGTTATAGGTGGAAATGTTGAATTTGTTAGAACGGAATTTTTGTGCAAGGAGCAAGGTTTCGCCCCATGAATCACCGTTATATCCGATAATGAAAAGAAAGAATGTGGCGATTCCAAAAAGAAATGTAGGATAGAAAAGCGTTCCCCAGCCTATTCCCGTTGCCCAGTTAATGAGCCAAAAAAGCCCAAGCACAGGAAGCGTGAAAATAACAGCTTCTATAAAATTTCTTTTCCGGAACTTACCGCCGAATATCTTTTCATCGTCAACGAAGTTATCTGGAATGTAATATACCTTTCTTTGTGCCATAATCAGTTGATACCTCCGCATTTTGCAACGATTCGTCTTGCTTCTTTAAGGTATACATCGGCGCATCTGATACATTCGTTTTTTGTATTTACCTTGTCTTCCTGATACTCTACAATGCCACGGAATGTAACTCCAACCTGAGACTGGCTTAGAAATCTCACATTGATGTTTTTGCATTCATCGTTTGCTATGTTGTTTTTGGTAAGCATGGAGAATATTTTTTTTGGCTGCTTACAGTTCATTACAACTGTGCATACAACGCCCATGAAAAACAAATTCTTTTGAAATGAAATCAGATATGTCGCGTTCTCGCTGAATCCGTTATATACCACGCTTCCGTACTTAGTCGTAGGGCTAAATACTTCCTGTTCGTTATGGTTCCCCATATTTAATATATCTCCCTTCTTCCCCTCTGCCGCAGTTGACTATTACACGGATTTGTGGTATAATATAAGTATAGAAACAAAGAGGAGTTTATTACGATGATGAATGATATGATGAATAATACTGTTAGTTTCGAGGATGTTATGATGGCCGACGAAAGCTGGCGCGAGGAGAGCTGCAGCCATCTGGATGAGGAGGACCGTGCTATTGCTGAGTCCGGTTGTGTTTGCCGTCGCTTTATCCCTAAGGATAAAAGTGTTGATGTTGAAGAAATCTGAGCTTTCAAAGTTCTTTGGATTTAGCCATTACGGTGTGGCGTAATGTTGCCCGTTGCTTGCCACGTGGAGGCATCCAATTTTTATAAGCAACAGGTTCCGAAGGACCCCACCATCCTCCGGAACCAAATTAGGTGATTGTGTTAGTGGGCGTTTCGGTTAAATCTTATGGCAGCCGCCGATGACCAGCGCCTGCTCCTTGTTGATGTAGCGAACCAGCATAGAAACCTTATCGCCAATCATCAGCATCTCGTTGGAGATGTTCTGGGTCTTGGGGATAACGCCGCGAATCTTCAGGCCATCGAGAACCACATGGTAGTATTTGTCGGTGACGTTGACGATGGTAGCCAGATAACGGCCGCCAATCATGGATTCGCTGACACCCTCAACCTTGGCAGACATACGCTCCAGCAGAGAATGGCTGACGCGGATGTTGACAGTCTTTGCGCGAGCATCCACTTCCAGTGCTTCGACGGCAACAGGAATACCCATGCCGACCTTGAAGCTCTTGGAGGCATCTTCGATATACTCGAATGCAGACAGTGCGCCGGTACCCATGCTCACTTCAACGCCAAAAGCCTCGACGATGACATAGCGGGGGCCGCAGGACAGAACGCTGGCGGTAGTGGTGCTGCCGACCTCGACACGAGTCTGAGGAGTAGCGCGGAAGAAGTAGCGATTCTGCAGCTGAGCCAGAGCGTCGGCACGAGAACCAACGGCAAAAGGAATGCGAGTGCCGAAATCATCGGTGAAGTAGCCGACATCGCGGGGGATGAAGGAAATGACAGCGCCGAGCATGCGGTTGGCCTTGCGCTTGTAGCGAATGGTCTTCTCTTCGTTGCTCAGACCATCCATATCCTTCATCAGGCTGTACTTGAAGAAATCTTCGGGGACGAACACGACACGCATGGTATTGCGCTTTGCAACAATCTTGATGCCATCGCCCATGGGCTCGATAGCAACGACCTTTGCATACAGAACGCGATGCTGACGGATAGCACGACGCATTTCGTCCTCATCGGAAGCCTGAACCATATCGGGCATCTGTGCTTCAATCAGGTCGTTGCCGGAATCGACATAACGGCCCAGTTTGGGAAGACGGCGCTCAGGAGCAGCTTCTGCATCCTCCTCGGGAGCATCTTCGTCAACAGCCTCAGTCTTAGCATCACCGTCTTCTTCATTGGAAGCGGTGTCGGCGGCAACGAAATCGGGATTGGCAGCAACCTCTTCGGCGGTATTGGCGAAAGCAGCCTCTTCGTCAACGGGGGTCTCGACAGCAGCCTCAGCCACTTCGGGAGTATTCAGATTCATAGTATCTTCCATGATAAACTTTACCTTTCTGTAAATAGAAATTTATATACATTACCGTGTGGGGACGGTAATAACAAAAGAAAAAGACCTTATCCAAAAACGGATAAGGTCTTGCGCGTTACATAAGGGGATTAGATACCAAACTTGTTTTTCTTCTTGGACTGAGCAGCAGTCCCCTTCCCTGCTGTGTTCGTTTCAGTCTTTACGGTACTGCTCATCATATCGGCAGCAGGCGGAATCTCGGTACGCTTCTGCTGTTGACGGAATCTCTCCGTGCTCTGCGTAGAAGCGATTTCCTGATTGCTTGCTGCCACACTCAAGAAATCGGCACCCGTCTTGACTTTGTTGGTACCGGCACTGAATGCGTCTCTGTCTTCTGTCGCTGCATATTTCTTGCGGCTTGGCAGAAGGCTGATGATAGGCATCTGTTCAAGTTCGAGTTCGCCTTTTTCGTTCTTGACGGCAAACTCCTTGAACATCGGATGCAGGTTATAGCCAAACTTGTTGGCTTTCAGCACTTTTGCGTGCTGTCTGAAAAGCAAAACATTCTCAAAAGGCATCGCCATAACTTCATCGGGGTTGATGACATTACGCTTGCCTTCGCCAAGAGATAAGGAATAGCCCTGATTCATAGGACGATATCCAAGAACCGTAGGGCGATTATCCTTGACGCTCTTGGATACGACTGTCATGACACCGCTCTTATAAGAAATGAAATCAGCAGTCGTTTTATCGTTAACGCCAAGGCACAACAAAGTATCACAGCAACCGATAATGGTCTCGGCGTTCGTCTCACCGTATGTCTCCTGCAGCTGTGAGTATGTCTGGCAAATCATAAAGATACCGATTTTACGAGAACGAACGGTAGAAATCAGAACTTCAAAGTTCGGAATCATACCGATGTTAACGAATTCGTCCAGAATCATATTTACTGTATTACGGGTCTTGGGGCCATAGGTATCTGCTGCGTCGGAAATATCCTTGAACAGGAAGTTGAACAGCAAAGAAGTAATAGGCTTCATGGCTGCACTCTTATCAGACATAACGCAGAACAAGGCCGTCTTCTTTTTAGAAGGATGGTCGCCAATCGAAGCAAGGTCGATATCTTTGTTGCGAAGAATACGGCGCAAATCGCGCATCTGGAATAACTGCATGCGCTGACCAAGTCCTGTGATGAACTGAGGTCTTGCGTTATCAGAGTTCTGCTTGAAGATTGACCATGCAAGCTGTGCTGGATTATCCAGAGGAATATCTTTGAAACACTCTTCCCATTTTGCAAGGTCGTTGTTCAAAAGCAGGCGATAAATTTCATCGATATGAAGCGGTGCGCGGCGGTCTACCCAGTCATCGATGTCTGCGATGTACTTTTCGACCCATGCCGATACATATTCATCGCCGGTCAACGAGGCATCGATAGCGCTGTCACGCTGCCCGTTTTCGAGGTCTTGTTCGGCCTTTCTCTTTGCAAGTTCTCTTACGCAGTAATACTTATCATTCATAATAGTAGATTCATCCTGAATGATAGTAATGAATTGCTGGCAGTCATTGCTGTCGATAGAGAGGTCTTTACAGAGTTCAATAATAGACTTGGTGAACTTTTCTACTTTGGCGCTTTCATTTCGATATGCCTGATAGAAGATGATAGCTTTCAAAAGGTTGGCTTCGCCGCCGTCCCAGAACTCATCGCCTTCACCGGAGTTCTTCATGATAGCATCTGCAAATTCGGCAATACGCAGTTCGTTTGCATTGCCTGTTTTAGGGTCAATGATTTCGGATACACAATCCCAAGAATCGGAATACAGCAGGTCAACAAGGTCGAACAGCTTTACTTCGTATCCGTTATCCAAAAGGAACTTGCGCATATCATTGTGGATTTCGCCCTTGGGGTCAGTAATTACCATTGAGGCTTGATTCTTAACTGACTGGAATACAGCAGACCGAACAAAGCCGTAGGACTTACCGGAACCGGGGGAACCAAAAATCATGATGTTTCTGTTGCCGGGAGAGTTGTTTGCCAAACAAATGGCTTCCTTGCCTTCTTTATCCAACTGGCCGAGAATAATTCCTTCCACATCTTTGACCGGGCCGATTTCGAAATGCTTATGGATTTCTTCCGGCTGCATCCAGTCAGCGGAGCCATAAAGAGGATTCGCGGCGACCGCAACACCTCTGTCATCCTCATGCGCTTCCTTCGCAAGGTCTTGGTTTCTGAACTCCATTATAAATAGGAAGCCAGAAATGGCTAACGTAATAATGAGGGTGTAAATCAGACCGTTCGCTCTGATAAGTGCGTAGATTGGGCAAAGTAGGAAATTGATGCTGGTATTATCAGCTCCCAGTAACCCGTTTGTAGATACTCTATAAGCACTTTCTGCAAAGTATCCGCCAAGGAACGAGCTCAGAAAAGCGATAATACCGTACTTGACCAGCTTTTGCTTTGTGGAATTCAGACTGTTATACCAGTCTTTGAGTTTTGTTATCTTTTCTTTCACGCGTCAACACCTCCTGTGTGCGATGAAAGAGAAACAAATCATCACCATGTTTCTCCCACACTCCTTTCTGAACATAAAAAATAAGCCTTGTCCGATGTGTGAACTCGAACAAGACTCTGCGGAGATAAGTGTTTCTGAGTACACTTATCTTTATATTCATTATATACTGATTTTTGCGCTATGCTATATGGTTTTCTTTACGAAAAATCGAATAGATTTTTTCATAAAACTACTTTTACTTTGTGTTTATTATTTATCTGCTGTTTTGCTTCTGTAATACTCCATCCCGTATAGCGTCACGCAAAAACAGTGTATATTACCATCGAGTAAACCTCTTCTTTTCATATCATTGAAACGATTAGCGGCTCTCTCTTTCGCCGCCAACTGTTCGCTATTAGGAGACCGTCCGCCTTTTTCTTTCCCGTCTCCTGTCATAAATAGCATTCTTAATTGCGCGTCGCTTAACTTAATCCATGTGCTGTCTTTTCCGCCGCCAAGAGTAATTGCTTTCCCTAAAATTGTTATTGTTTCATTTCCATCCAGTTTTTGAAACCAATCCTGAGCTTCTTCTTGTAATACAGTTATTTTTTCGTTCGCTTTATGTTTGTTTTCCATATAAAACGAATAAATGTACTGTTCGGGCGTTTTGGCATTTGTTTGGTTTTTCATTTCAATACCTCCAGATATGGTGAAAAATGTTGGGTAAAATAAAAAGTCCCCGCCATTGTTGACTGTTTTCAAACAACAATGGCGGGGACTTTTTATTTCTTTGTCTTATTATACATTAGTCAATCATAAAAGTCAATTGATTTTCTGTTGCATTCGATTTCTGTATTTTTGAAATATAAGTTCTATATAAAAATACAAGTCATTTACCTTTAGTTTGTAATTACTGTGTGTTACGGAAACACATGATTTATTACATTATTTTCGCACGTTACATCCATTCGCCATGTGTTGTTTATCAATTTCTTATCAAATAGATAACTACACCGAGGAATTACGACTATAAAGTCATAATGGCGTTGGTATTTTTGCGTGATGTCCTCAAGGGGAATCCTGAGCCAATCTTCTTCACGTAAATCGAGTTCTGGAATGGTCGAGAATATAACCAGTCCGTATTTCTGATATCCATTATAATTCCCGGCATTCAATTTTTTGAGTTTCGACTCATATTGGTTCATGAAAGCGTCAATTATGTCACAGCTAAATTGTTTTGAGTCCAAAAAGGGATTTGGCGCTTTAGGACTTTCTTTTGATGTATTTTTTTTCTTTGTGTGGAGGAACTTTTCTACTTCTGATGGCGTTCCATTCACCACCTCAATGCCTATACTTTTATCTAATGCTTGGATATCCGGTTTATCTTTAAGTTCAAACCCAATATTGGGAAACATTTCCTTTATAACAAAATAAGCCGTTTTTTCCTCCGCAGTTGGCTCTTTCCTCATGATATATTCTCCTTTTTAATATAAAAAAGTCTCCTACCGCAGTCAGCATGCTACTGATTACGATGGGAGGCTCAAACCTTTTGTAATAGTCTTATTATACCGCGTTTCGTAAATTACTTAAAGCCAATTTTAATATATCCATCCTTCAGGTGGGGGTAGTTGACTTGTATGAGGTTCGCATAATCGGTCAACCGTCATACCTCATGAATCCGACCAGACTGGATTTTAAATTTCTTTTGGGAAAAAATAGCCCGTACAGAACTGAATCTGTACGGGCTTCGTATTAGTCGTGGAGATGTTCGTGGCAAGGTTCAGGCGGCATACCATGCGGGTCAGGTTCGGGAAAGCGACCATGGTCCCCGATGATTTCCGAAGTGCGGATACCATTGGCTTTTCGGCAAGCCTCGATGGTCTTAGAAAGCACTTCCTTGACATCACGTGGGTTCTTGATACGACGGATATCGATTTCCGGTGTCATGGCATCCGTGGAGCAGAGATGGATGCTGCCGACACGGCAAAGACGCTCATAGAAGTTCTGCTTGAACGCAATGTCCCGGACGCGGTACAGCTGAATCTCATCCTCGCGCAGGTTAAAGCAGCCACGTTGGATGATAAGTTTGGTCTCGGTCAGGGTGTACTTCGTGAAGGACAGGGGCAGAGAAAAGATTGTGTGGCGTTTGCGGTCGGTCCAGAGAATTTTCTCCTTGTCCAAATCGATGCCGAACTCGCCGTTTTTGAGGGTGGACATGGTATGACTCCTTTCGTGATGGGATTTATTTGGATTGTTGGTATTTGAATTTGGTGCGGGATGGCGGTTTGTATTATTTACATTATACCATTCATTTTCTTGATATGCAATTATCATTATCAACAACTCAGTCAATATCTAAGTTGCCGAAATCCTCTACGGGAGATTCATTATACCAGTCGTATTCCTCTGTTTCCTCGCCGTCATCAAGCAAAAGAAGGTCGTCATCTGTGACGGAAATGCCTTTATCTTGTTGGTAATCCTGCTTTCAAATCTGCCAACGCTTTTCCGGGCATTTCACGCAAATAAATCAAATAATTATACGCACCTAAAGCTGAAAGAGGATAGTTGGTAGCCAAATACTGAGCTGTAAACCCTTCAACCTTAATTGGATTAGGTGTAAACACCTCATCATCCATGATGTACTGATAAAATTCTTTGCAAATATCAGTGTATCGAGCTATTTTTTTCATAAGACTTTTCTGCTCTTGTCTGAGAAAGCTTCATGCGATGCAGAATGTATTCAGTAATACCAATCTTATAAAAAGAATTAGCTGTCTACTCTATTTGAGTCTTTGCAATTGAGAGCAGCTCGTCAATCACACTCGCTTCGTTGATAACCCGTTCTGCGTCCGTTTTTGAAATGGGAAATTCACAAGGAATATCCTCCTCACGACCACCCAAAAAACGAATATAGGTTTTATCATAACGCTCAACGAGCTGATAACCTTTGTACTCTTTAAGAACATTCATATAATCACACATTTAATGTTAGCTACTTGTACAACATACGGGTTATCCCAAATGTATCCATCGTCCATGCCGAGAGCTTTTTCAAGCTTTCTTGGGTCGCCGTCTGCTTCAACAAGGGCTTGTTCAAGTTCGCTGCCTCTGCAAACAAAGGATAAGGGCTACGATGGTCTTGGTGGTCGACGGCAGTCACAGTTCCGGAGTAAGCTACTTCGTTTTCGTGAATGTTCTGGCGGATGGTTTTCTTAGTATCGGGCATTGTCTTCTACCTCGCTGATTTTTTTTGTTTATTATCAAATGAATTTCTTTAATTCTATTTGTCCGGTCGTATTCTCTGCGAATTTCTAAAAAGAAATTCGTTGCAACCTCTGCGATGAGAAAGCCCCCCTGTAAGAGGAGTGGGAGTGTGTCAATTATCTGACTTTGCCGCATTGCACTACAGTGTCATTGCCTTGGTGTTTGCTATAACTTCATCTTTATACTTCACAACATCTGCGATGACCACTTTTTCGATGGCGCGAATATATTTGTCCATAAAATCCCAGTCTGGCGTATATCCCATTTGATGATATGTGCATAACGAATCAATAAACGGTTCATTATCTGCTGTTTGAATTGGTAATAGAACTGTACATTCTTTCACTTTGTCCCAACATGCTTTATTGTTATAATCAAATAATTGTTTTATAGATTTTCCTAAAGAGCATGCAATAAACTCATAAATAGTGGCGCTCTTTATTCCACTTTTCAGTGTCACAATATATGCATTATAAAGCACGCCAACATCATATGGTTGAGGATAAACATTGCCCGTTGAGATAGCTCCATCATTTACAATATCTATTCCACCATCAACATATGAAAAATCTGCACGCCGCCCATAATACATGATTCCATTGTTTCCGTTTTTTGCATTAACTAGGGGCAAATCAAATTCATTTGTCTGCTTTAATGATAAATCTGTAGCTTTATTGAATTTTCGACTTGCAATCCACCGTAAATTTGGTTTTTCAAACAAATCTCCAATTCTAAACAGCCGCGCTTCTTTCCAGCAGCCACTTCCAGATTCCGAGCTTTGTGATGCCCCCCCGTCGGTCAGTTTTGTAGCCAAAATTTGTTTGTCTCCATCGGTCAATTCATAGTCGTTCAACCCAGTAGCAATCAGATATTGCTCCAACTCGGCAATGCGCTCCTGCATATAGTTCCAGTCTGGCTCACAGGTTTCTGTTGCGGGCAGGAGAATTTTGGTATTCAGGAGTTTATCTCCAGACCATGAATTAGAATGGTTATAGAAAGCTTTATTCTTATCCAAAATGGACACCAAAAATAAGCCGATGCTTTCATTCATAATTCCGTCGATGTAGCCACAGGTCACACAGCTAATTGCGTAAAAATCTTCTTTTTGATATGTAGTATAACCCGCGCTTCCGTCACCTTGCTGAACAAACACAATGCAATTTCCCTTCATCACTTGGTCATCAGGAATGTTTGCACGAGAGCACATTTTGGCTACTCCGTTATTTGTTTTCTTTGCAGCAATATACGGAATGTCGTTGCCTTCAATAAGGTCTTTTGTTGTAAGCTTTCCTTTTGGATTTTCAAAGCGAAACAAATTCTTGACAAGAAATTCTTTCCACGTAGAGGTGTCGAAATTATTCATCTCGCCACCCCCCCCCCTCGATTTTTGCCATCATCGCCCAATCAGGAACAATGTGGGTAGCAGAAGGAAGTGTAATGATGTTGTCTTTGATGTTATTCCACCCAGCTTTGTTTACCCAATCATGGGTATCGTAGATGGCTTTTCTGATAGTGGCAGCAAGGTACAAACCGATTTCTTCGGTCATCTTGTGTGCTTTGAGCTGAATAGCGTATGCGTCTTGCAGAACTGCAAACGGCTCTCCTTGATAGAATGTAGCACCCGCGTCACCGTTCGATGCAATAGAGATAACGTTTTGAAGAATTGTCGGGCAATTTTCTCTTGCTGCGTACCTCGAAAATCCTTGATTAGTTCCAGTAGACGTGAGCAATGGGATGACGTGGATGTCATCTTTCTTTGTCGGGAAATCATTGGCTTTCCCTTGAATCTTCTGTACCTCTACTTTTTCAAAAAGGTCAGAAATTCTATACTCATTCATTTGCATATACGCACCTCTAAAATCACTTGTTTTCCATCAGGCATTTCACACGGTAAGAAAGATACGCAGCAACAACCGCCTTAAAATCTTCCTCGGTCGGTGTGGTATCAATCTTCTTGTGGCTTGCAAAGGTCCAGTCATCGCCATTCAGCGAGATAGTATCGCGAATGACTTCCTGTCCTTCACGGTAGTAGTCGGTTTTCTTACGTTTATCGAGGATAATATCGACGATTTCGTTGTAACGCTCTACAGCGTGGTCTTTATTCTGGAGGTTCTTGTCGGAGGATGCCTTCTTACGATTCTGGCGTGCATAGCCGTCATTACTCATATCAATAAAGACGACTTTCTTATCGACATCGTGAGGTTTGCCGACCTCAAACAGATATATCGCCGTCTGAACCCCTGCTTTGCCGCAGAAAATATCTGCGCAGTGGATGCTGGCAATCAGAGTGTTGTTTTCAAGGATGTCCTTCGTAAATGGAAGCCCTTGCCCGCTTCCGGCATTTTCCTGAATCAATACTGCCGCCTTACCAGTCGTCATGTTGGAAAGAGCCTTTTTGACAAAGTTAAAGCCCTTGCCCGGAGCGCTATAGGGTGGATTCAAGAGAAACTTTGTTGCAGGGAACTTCTTTCCTTTCATGTCTCCCTGCTGATAGGTTCCGTCGTATTTAAGGGAATCTCCCATAATAATGTTGGTGCTTCCGTCACCCATCAAAATCATGTTCAAAACCGCCAATAAGTAGATGTCATCACGAAGCTCGATGCCAAGAAGCTGCTTACAGCGGATGTCGCGCTTTTTGATTTCACGTTCCTTCAAATCTCCAATATGCGCGTCTGCATCCTCAATCATCAGACGCATAGAGGAAACAAGGAATCCGGCCGTACCTGTAGCATAGTCCCAAACATAGCTATCGCGGTCTACTTCGCACAGACGAGCCATCAAATTTGTGATGTAGCGCGGTGTAAGAACAACGTCGTTTTTGTCTCCGTCCGGAATGGTGACCCAATCCGTAAGAACATTGAAGAGACGTCCTGTAAAGTCAAGGTACTGGCTACCTTTGGTTCTTGCATACGGCAAAATCGTATGCTGCACTTCTGCATACAGAGTTTTCAGACGGCTCACGCCGTTTTCCGGCATCCACAACCCTTGTGCGTTGACGAAAACAGTGCTGAGCTTGTTCAGAACGATTTCACGTTTTTCTTCTGGCAAACCGCGTTCCCGCAAGAAGTCTGTAATACGATTCATAAACACTCTGCCATCGTGACCGGATGCAGTGGTATAGCCATGCAGGTCAGAAAGCTCCAGAGCGGCAACTTTGCCTTCTACGCCAAGCCCCGCCATAATCATACCAGCCATTAGATGAACGCGAGAGTTTGCTTCGATATGAAGCCCATCGTGCATCATCTGATTGAGCCTTTTCAGATTGTCATCAATCTGAGTCTCTGCATTTTTTGTCAGCCGCTCCTTTTCTGCATCTGTGAGAGTAGCATTATTTACAGCTTCCATCAGTGCAGGGATATTCTCTTTGAATAGCAACTGAATATCATTGCCCAACCTTTTCGGAACAAAAGCGTTTTCTTTGGAGACATAGTAAATCTCGCACTGATATTTGCGTTCAATCGTGTCATCGTAGCCGTTGATTCCAACTGCAATGACAGCGTTGTAGCTATCTGAATATTCAATGATGTTCCGTGCATAGAAGACAGCGCCATTCACTGCATAGCTTTGAATTGTGGTATAGCAGGTATCTCCTGCCTTATGCGGATTAGCAGCGCCTTCTTTGGAGTCCTTCAGATATGCTGTTTCAAGCTCTACCTCGCCAAGTTTAGTTAGCTTTAGCAGTTTTCCTTTTGTACCCTTAGCTTCTACCATAACAGGGATACTTTTCAGCGTGGTCGGGTCTTTAACCATTAACTGAAAATCCGGTCTGCCGTAGCCGTTTCCTCCGCTCTTAGACGGCGCGGCTTTAAGGGCACTTTCAATCTCAATATTGAGGGTTCCCTGCTCAATGCAATATTTGGTCTTGTGCTGGCTCAACGCCTGCGCAAACCAATTTTTTACTTCGGGTTCAATGCTTTTTGCCATCTTCGTATCCTCCAAAAAAGCAAAACCTCCGGTGCCAAAACATCGGAGGTGTAAAAATCAATTATTTATCGTTCAGAATCTCCAGCAACTCATCGGACCCACCTGTGCCGGAAAACAGCGAAATATGCGTGTATATTTTATTTTTACTCATTTTTTTCTTCAAACCAAAATCCGATGCAAAATTACTCCGCATCGGATGCCTTGTTACTTATTCTGATTAAGTCGTCTATCTCTTCCTGCAGGTTTCTGTAAATTTTCGAGTCGCCCGCCATATCTCGCAGCACCGTCAAAACTGCTCTTACTGTGATGCTGCCTTGGTGATAGTTCTTTGCTTTTCCATAGTGTTCGATACTGCAGCACTTCTCAAGGATAGGCGTTTTTGTAAACACAATAGCTGTGTTCTTAGCTGCTGCAATAGGAACGCCAATGGAACTCTCCCCGCCTTTTATCAGTGCGAGTTTGGCGAGCCAGATGTAGCAGCGAAACACATAAAGAACTTCTTCCAAAGAAAAGTCCCGCCAATCGCGGTGGTTGTAATTTCCTTGAATGAGAAAAGCCACTTTCCTAAATCCGATTTTTGCTTCCGTATACTTCTTATCTATCGCACAAAGACAAGCTATTTGGAATATTGCAGGATAATAGTTCTCGTCCAGTTGCAGCGTTTTTTGAAACATTGTAATGCTCTTTCGTTATCTGGATGCATCTGCTTTTCGGACACTCCGTATCGCATGTATATTCCTGCTGTGAAAGGTTTTAATTCTTCCGGCGCGTGCTCTATTGCATCTCTAAGATATGGGCGTGCATCGAGTGCAAACTGTGCCTGTCCTTCGCACAATGTTGCCGACAAGCAGTACATGGAAACGAAGTCTGGGTCTACACGGTATATTTTATTCAGCTCCGAAAGGAGTTCTTGTACTGGCTTTACAGCGGCATACAGCTTTATGTGCAGCGGAGCATGTGCTTCCAACGATGCAAGGAGTTCTCGTAAATGTCGCTGTGCATTTACATAGGCATAGACAGAATAGATACTACTCGGTCCCACGCTGCACTGTTTTGCCATATTGATAAAAGTGTCCGCCATTTTGTTGAGGTAAACAGCTTCCGGCAGATAGTAGTGACCTCTCATGGGAAGAGCCATCAACTCGCCCATCTTGAGTGCTTGGAATGTGCTTTTGATTTGTAGAAACTCAAACAGGTCGAGCTGCCAGAAAGCAGCGTTGATGTACAAAAGACTTTGGGCCTCTGCTTCCTCATCCTTCCAAATACAGCGGATAATCACATCAAGCGCTGCCTTCTCGAATTGTTCAGTAGAAATCTTCTGGTCCGCATTGCGCAGAATTGCTTTCCTGTTTATTGTCAGCTCTCGCTTCGAGATACGAAAACTGCACCACATCTCATTTTTTGATAGTACGATACCTTCCGGCTGTTGGTCCGTAAGGAACAGATGCGTGATTCGCTCACTCCCCGAATTAACGAGTGAGTTGTGCTTTTCCAGCATAGTTTCTACCGGTATCATAGTCGTTTTTACTAAGCAGCCAACAAAGGAGAAGAACTCTCTCAACACTTCTCTTTCAGCACCAAATGGATGCTCATAATAAATCTGAACAGCCTGAATCGGTCGAGTCACTGTCTCTCCTCCTCACAAAAAATGAGCAATAAATACATGAAAATGCACAAAAAACGCACGCGTGCATTTATCGAACGCACGCGTGCGTTTAAGACGCTGTTATGTATGACTCTTTTACCGCCACAAACGGTACACGTAGCTACATGCACAGAATGCTTTCGACTTATTTTTTCCGTTTCCATCTTTTTTTTTGAGCTCTTGCTTTATGTTTTTTATGTTTTTTCAAAAACTTTTGTATTGTAAAATAGTCACCACTAATTTGACCACAGAAAAGATAAAACGCTGCACCACCATAGCTGATTATTGCAGCGAAATTATGCCATAAGGCAGAATTGCTTCCATTTGCATCAAACACGTCTTCGACTACTAAAGGAAAAAAGATAAAAAATGTAAAAGAAAATGCAAGAACCTCGAAACCAAGAATAATTTTATTCTCTGTGCTTACTGTTCTTCTTTCCTTTTTTCCTTTGTGCAATACATAAAAATATGTAGCAACGCCAAATATCACTGCCAATATGAATAATACAGCAATGTCTTTGCCCAGTATATCAAAGCTCATAATCGTTCCTCAAAGTTCTATCCGCTTTTTTGCAATATCAAAAAAATCGGCATTCTTTTCGATGCCGATAAAATTCCTTCTCGCATTATTCGCAGCTACGCCTGTCGAGCCGCTTCCCATACAGAAGTCGAGAACGGTATCATCTTCGTTTGTGTAGCTTTTGATAAGCCACTCACACAATGCCACCGGTTTCTGTGTGCCGTGCGCCGCATATTTCTGTTTATCAGTAGCGAATGTCAGCACGCTCGTGGGGAATCGTTCGGTACTGTCATAACCTTTTGCTGTGTATTTCCCGTAATCCTCTGTCATCTTAGAATTTCGTTTATGTTCGACCGTTGAGACCTTTCTCGGATGTCCTGTTGTCTTTTGAGGATTATAGGTCGGCAGTTTCTTGTAGAAAACGAGAATGTCTTCATGTGCTCGAAGCGGCATTCGGTTTGCATTAAGAAATCCAACCGGAGTTGTCTTCTGCCAGATAAGATTGTATCTCCAAGGAATCGTAGTGGACTCCATCAATGTTTTCGTGTAAATCCCGGCCGAGAAAAGAATCACCACTCCCCTATCGGCAAGGATTCTGTCCAGTTGTGACCAGATTCCCTGCTGCTTTCTTTTATTCCATTCCTCGTTAGCGTCCTTGTATGGAATGCTCTTTTTGAAACAATGCAGTAAATATTTCTCATAATTGAGATTTTTTCCGTCGCATTCGATAAAATCATCGAACGGCAGCACAACATCCCATGTGTTTTGTGTTATTCCGTATGGCGGGTCAGCCAGAACGAGATTGACAGAATGGTCATGAATCAACCCGAATGAATCCATGCAATCTCCATGAATCAACATATAACTACTCATTTAATAATCTTCCTTACTTGATGCCGTCAGCACACTCTTGCTGTAAAAAACAACAAAAAAATCCCCCTCGAATTACTCCGAGGGGGAATGTGCTTATATACTATTCGCTTATAATAAGTATATATCGAATGATTTTAAAATGCTATATGTTTTTCTTTACGAAATAACGAATAGATTTTTTCACAGAAAACCGATTAGCCAGCGTTGTTACCGTTCAAATCGATTGTGCCGGATGCTACAGTTTCGACTACAGCCGTCAAGTCAGAATCGTCCAACGGGTCACTCACAATGCTGATTACGCGACCCTTGATGGATGTTTTCCAGCCAAGGATGGAATACAGGTCATCGGGCGTTACCCAATAATACTGTTTCGTCTTGGGGAACTGTGCAACACCACCGTAAGTAGCCGACGTACCGCCGAAACCATCATCAGAAACGAGGTACATAGTATGACCATTTTCATCGGTGTACTGGTCAATTCTGTTCTTCACGATGGGGTCGGCTTCATCGTTAGGGATGGTGTACAGACCCCAGTCGGTAGCAGCATAAACATAATCGCCGGTAACATGGCTGAACAGCGGGTTATATGCCATGGCAAGCTGAGCAATGGAGACGTTTAGATTCCCGTCTTCATCAATCATGGGGAATGCGTCAGGAATATATTCGCCATTCAGAACGATTTTCCAATCGCTGTCAGTTGACCCGCTTTCGAGATAGTTTTTGCCGATTTTGCGAAGAGCAAGGAACTCATCGCGCTTTTCTTTGCTATCAAAGAGATACACACGTTCACTGGTTCCTTCTTTGCGAAGAATCGGATGCGTCTTGAAGGGGTCCAGTGTCCCATCGTATTCGAGTACATCAGCGCCGGAAATGATATATTGACGCTCAATACCGTTCTTGTCTGTACCAGTATAAAGCGGGTTCGTTCCAAAAGCCAGTTCAACATTGCCGCCGCTCGACAGAGAGGGAGTCAAATTGTAGCTCTCCTGTCTGTCCTTCTGCATTTCAAAATACGTCTTCTGAATGCCGTAAACATAACGGTCAGTATAGCGGAACGTAGCAGAGTTGTCTTCTTCCAGCGTGGCAAAGTCAACGAAAGCAGTGTCACTACCAGCGGGGATGTTTGCGGCGCTGCTTACAGCATCTGCATCGGTGTTGCCGCGCCTAATGTCGGTCGGAACCTCTGCTTTTTCAGGAACATAGTCGATAACTTCTTCGTCTTTGTCGGTATTCTCAGGAATTGCTGTATCAGTTTTGTCGTTGGCAGTTTCAGCGCTTGCCAGATTATCTTCGCTGCTTGCTGCGGACTCGGAAACCGAACTCGAATCGGGCTGTGTACCCGCATCGTTCTTATGACGGTTCATACCAACAAACACAAGAATGATAACGATGACAGCAATGATTGCTGCCGCAATGGCAATAGGATTGATATTTTTCTTCATAACATTACGCGAAATCTCGCGTCCTCACTTCCTTTCTTCTTATATTATACCACATTTTATTGCTTTAGTCTACTTTTTTAGGAAGATACATCCCATCCATTAAAGCCCCAGCCAAGATAACCACCGCCGCTTTGGTAGTATTTTTGGTTTTTCCAAGTCTCGAAGGACATAGATTGGATTTTACCGTGGACGCTGTCGATAACATAACCGCCGATATAAATACCTACATGGTTTTCACCGATATAAACGGAAGCTCCATCAGGGGGCGTGTCATAACCGGGTTGACCTTTCTTGCAAACTGCACTGGCTTTATAGGCGTTAATGGCGGAGCCGTAGCTGATTCGCGTTTGCCCGCATTTTGAATAGAAGTCAGCAACGAATGCCTGACACATATTCGTGACAACGGTGCATCCAATACTTCGCATGTATCCGGTCAAACCGAGCGGACTGCTCAATGCCTCTTGTAACTTGCTTACAAGTGCCTGCTGTTTTGCGGTATAGCTTCCGCTATTCAGCGATGCCAATATATTTTGAATTTCCTCTTCGGAAAGATTGCTGATATTTGCGGAACCGCCAACGCCAATAGCACCGGCAGTTGAGCCAGTTATGCCATCAACGGGGATATTGTAAAGCTTCATGAGTCTATCTACTTGCGTTTCGATGATATCGGCAGCCGTCATCTTTACACTGCTGTTATCTTCATTGTTATCGTATCCGGTTCTGACAGATAGAGGGTCAGAGAACGAAGTTGAGTGGTCGCCAAGATTCTCCGTTTTGTCAATACCGTATTTCTCATACAGTTTATCTCTGACTTCCTGACTTACATTAAGGGATACCTTTGTCGTGTAAGTTCGTATTGTCTTTACGATTGGCTTATCGGGGTCGTCCTCGTCTGTATCGGTACTATATCCGCTCTGGACCCATTTGCCATTTACATACCCGGATGTATCATGCCATTCCTTCTTCTTTTCATATCCAACGATTTCATCTTTGTCTGCCGAAGTCGTATTATAACTGGCAACCCACATAGAATCGTCTTTAATATTGAACAGCGTATTGATATCGTCTTCAATGATATCCATAATGCCGTTTGGAGATATCTCTTTAGCGACATCCATCATACGCGTAAGACGTTCTTCGTTTGATTTGTCGAGACTACTATCGTTGCTTAATGTGTATTTGTAGGCATCCATTGCCATGATATAAAATGCAACTTTCTGGAATCCCTTTTCTTCGTTTTCTTCCAACGGCACGTTTGTGAATTTTACATACTCGGAACTCTCGATACCGTCGCTGAGTGCCTGCTTTGTTAACTCATCCTCATCAATTTCTTTTTCCCATGATTTGTTGGCACGCTTTACCGCGTTCTTGTACGACCGACGGAAATACTTGTCCAGCGCTGTGATTTGAAGATTCGATTCTCCCCACAAAACATCATATGTTTGCGTTTCTGTATAATCAGCTGTACTTGACGTAAATGACGATTGTCCTTCGTTGCCATTAGTGCTAAGATTGCTCCAAAAATCATTCATCTGCGACACGAGCGCTGGGTCTGCATCATTCATCATCCACTGACTTCCAACATCTTCACTTGAATGATTGGTAGCATCTTGGATTGCGGAGATAATACTGCCCGGAATAGAAAACAGCAAAACGATAGGAGTTATAAAGACAACAAAGATGAGAAAAAGAGCGGCAAGAATAACAGCAAGAATCATCTTAATGATATGTGGATTCTTGATGACTTCCTTTGCCGCGCCAACAACATTGCCTGCTGCTAAGTTTCCAGCAGCAGCGGCTACAGTCTTTGCATCTTTGGTCGTCTGTATGGCAGCGTTTGCTACACTTGCAGCGTCCTGCGCCATATTATCACTGTACTTTTGCTGCGCCATATAAATACCACCTTCCTATATTAACTCAACATTAGCCGTACGGATTGTACGTTGTTCACTGCACGCCGCGTGAAGGCTGTTGATGTTGTGCAGTTCTTTGTGCAGGCATTTTCATACCGGCACAAAGGAATGCTTACGCATTCAAGGTTTCGGGCTTATTCTTTGCTTTTCTTTGTCTTTTTTAATGCTTTTTTTGTGGTGCTTTTCTCGGGAGGCGTAGGTTCATCTTCATCCTCGCCAGTCAAGAGGGCCTTCATGTTTCTGCTCTCCGGGGACTTCCCAAGGTTTTCCATAAGCGTCTTGACGACATTTCCGCTTGTCGCTTTGCCTTTTCCAAGATTTACAGTAGTGATTTCGCCAAATCCGTCATCATCGACATTCTTGGTTCTCAACTTGATTTCGCCAGTCTTCGGATTCATATCGAAGATTTCAGCGGTGCTTCCGTCAGGCAGACCGATAGAAAGAGCCCCGTTGACTTTGTGCAGGACAGACACTTTTCCGGCTTCGGACATTTCTTTGCCGTTACCGCCGCGCTGGAGTATATATTCCTCACTGCGGATAACCTGGCCCTTTTCCATAGCTGTCAAGCTGTCAGGAACAGAAGTATCCTTGCGTCCGACGATGACACCCTCGCCTCCGTCAACAATATCACAGCTGAACGGTTCATAATCTCCCATTTCGGCATGTGCCGCCTCAGCCATCTGCCGCGCACCGACCTTGCCGGTGTAATCCAGACGATTAGGACCATGGAAGCTATCATCCGCAAACTGCTTCTGCTTGTAGAAGTCTTCACTTGCCTCTGCATCGGATGCAGGAGCCATCATAATCGACTCGGTCATTTCCTTCACGGCGTCACGGACCTGAGCTTCAGTCTGAACGGCTCTGGGGGCAGAAACTGTGGTGACGCCAACATCTCCGTTCTTGGGCTCCAAACAGCATTCTGTTTCTGTTCTAACACCTGTAGCACGGCTTGGATATACCAATCCAAGACAGGGTTTTCCGTCCACCGTAGTGTCATTTGCAACGATTTGGAGTGTTCCTTCCTGCAATGCTGCCGTAATATCGGCATTATCGCAATTTCCATTCGCAATGGCCTCATAGGCAAGAGACCTTGCTGCAGCAGGGTCGATTTTTGTGCCGTCAGGAATCGGGGTGCTCTGAGAATTGACAACGGCATCCCTGAGCGTTGCCGTATCCCTCTTCGCTGCTTCGATTGCACTGGCACCTTCATCGCTGTTCATGTAGTTCTTGAAAGCTTCTTCATTATTGGTGATTTCTTTCGGAACCTTAATGCTATACTGTTGTCCGGACAATATATCATCTACTATGACAGTATCATCCTTACCACTTGTATCCAACGGATTTCTCTGCGGAACAGCTCTATAGTGTTCACCTGTTACATTTTCATTTGCATCTGTTGTTATCTTTTCAACTTCAACACTTCCATCTTTCTTGGCTTTTGCTGTGCTTGTGGTTACGCCAAGAATTTTTTTGCTATCCATGTCAAGCTTGGCAGTTGCGCGGAATCCGTCTTCATCAGTAAATGTCTGCGTGTAAATACCATCCTTCGCGCCGTTACTGGATGCTTCTACAGCTGGCATGTTCGTAATGTAACCGAATTCAGGATTAGATGTTGCAGCGCCATTGAATTCCTGACTTGCCGCATACATGATTTCGGGTTTGTTGAAGTTTGTATCTTCGGGAATATTAGTTCCGTTTCCGTCAAAAATGTTCTTGGCGTTCTCGTAATCCGCAGCAACTGCTTTCGCACCAAGCGATTCGGACGCCTGACGTGCCATTTCAACCTTACTTGCGGCATCATCCGAGTTAGCAAGACTTGCACTTTGCGTAACATTGAAAGATTTTCCGTTTTCAAGCACCTTACCGTCTTTGCCGATTTGGTCATACCGCATGATAGCGTTACCATCGTTAGAGGTGCCGACTTGCGTGCCTACAAACACTTCTCCCTTATCGTTCCGATAAGAAGGTTTATCTCCCATTGCCGTATAGTATTCAGATTCTCCTACAGCCTGCCAGTTGCCATCCGTGTCTTTTTTATAGTTCTGAACAGAGACAGCACCATCGTCGTTGAGCATAGAATGCTTTGCTGTCATTTCGCCTGTATCTTTATCTACGGCGACATCAAGCTTATCATCTTCCCCGATGGCGAGCTGCTTTTCTCCGTTTGCTCCTTCGCGTTCAAACGTGCCATTGATTTCATGCCGTGCCATATTATTCATCTGGTCCTGATTAACATCGCCGGAATCCATGTTCAGACGTTCTGCGTCGGTGGCATTGAAATAGTTGTCTGTTGCTTCCTTTTCCTGAACAGCTTTATCGAATCCGTCTGTTTTGGTTGCCCAATCCGCGACTTCCTCAACATTGTTCTTGTTGATTTTATCAGGAACCTGTACAGACAACGGGTTTTGAGGAATATTTCCATCCTTATCCTTTACCTGCTCAAAGGCTCCTGTTTCTTTGTTATAGGCAAATGTGCCAAGCTTATCATCCTTAATAAGCTTGTTGCCGTTTGCATCTGTTGTCACTTCACGGTTGGAAGCAGTTTTAACCATAACATCTTTTCCATTTCCGCTAAGTGCTACATCGCTCATTCCGTTAATTCTTCCGTTTTTATCTTTTGTCTGAAGAATTGCATGGAGAGCTCCGTCATTTCCAGTGTAGACTTTTGCAACATCGGCACCATTATTTACAGCTTTTTTCAATCTGTCGTCGCCGTTTTTCTTTATTGCATCAAGAACTTGGTTCTTCGCTTCACGACTATTCATATTCGGAGATGCGGCTTTTGTTCGGTCAGAACTTCTCATCTTCAAATAATCGCCAACACTTTGCTTGTAATCTTTATCTGTCATTTTAGCGGCAGCATATTCTCTCGCCATTGTGCCAGACAACATTGCAAGCGCAAACGGGTTTCTGCTGTTGTTTGCGGTCGTATTAGCAATATGCCGCTTATAGTCGTCCATCGTTTTTGTTCCGTTGGCAAGACCTTCTCTAAGCTTTGCAGAGTCCTGCTTAAACTGGAATCCGGTAGCAGCAGCATTGACTGCGGTGCTTGCAAGACCCATCATGGACTTGCCCATCATAAAGAAGTCTTCGAGCATACCGGAAGTCTGGCGAGTGATACTAAGACCTGCGTTTTGCAGAATATCATCCAGCTGTTGCGAAACCTTAATGAATCCATACACAACAAGACCCCAGATTACGATTTTGTCAGCAGAAGCCTGTGCAACATTCATCATTCCCTGCTTTACAACAGCAAGGCACCAGACGTTTAGAAATAGCAATACACATTGTGACCAGAACATTCTGAACCATTTCTTGCTGATATCTTCTGTTTCCGAGTTTGAACCGGTAGCAAACGCCATGGGAGACAATGCGCAAATGACAGCTATAATTAAATAACGCTGAATCATTTCAAGAGCAAGCTTGAAATAGTTGATGCCGATAAGAAGCAGCATAAGGATTGCTATAACAGCACCAACAAGACCTGCCGATATCGTGCAGAAGCTACTGCCAATAACGGAAAATACATTCGGCGTTGAATCCGCTCCCTTCACAGCATCTTGGAAGCTGCTCGTGAGCGGTTGGATGATGTTATCAAAGATATAGAACATCAATTCCTGCGATTTCCATGTTAAAACACCGGTAACTACGATTTTAAGAAAAAGCTTGGAACCCGGAACAGCTCGCTTGTCACCGCTTGCTACATAATAGAAATCTATCAAGATAGCAAATATTGATAACACGACCCAAATCATCAAACCGGTTCCCAAGAGAACTCTGTTTACTGTGGGTCCGAGGTCGTCCGCCCAAATTGCGCCCGCATCGGCATATGTTTTATTCGTTATAGGGATATACTTGTACAAATCCCCAAGTTTCATCGTAGTGATAGTGTAAACGGGGCTTAGAAACGAATCCAGTAACGAGGCGATTAACTGTGCTATTACCTTGAAAACAAGCATAATCACCCCACCGATAATAATATCTGTCGGGTTGGTTAACGCTGTTCCAACAAACAACGCATCGCCAATAGATTCAAAGATACCTGCGTATGCAAACGACATACACATCGTCATGGCAGCAATAACAGTGATTGAAATTGCTGCTTTATTGATTGTTTTCATTCTTCTTTTGTCTTTCTCAATAGCAGTTATCTGCATGTCTTATCTTCCACCTTTCTTGTAAATTTTTAGGCACCAAAAAAGCGGTCTCCCATTCGTAGGAAGACCGCTACGGGCTGGGCCCTTGCCCAATTTTGTTTTTGACTTAGCTGAGCTTAATCTGAGTTGCCAGAGTTTGAACCCAACGGATGATGGAGGGAGTAAAGAACGCCACAAATGCGATAATAACAATCGCAATGAAGCGGCTCTTGTACTGTGCCGTTTCTTTAGGGTCACTTGCCATCAGACCACGAATCATCGTGTAAACGCCTGCAGCAATAGCGACGGTCAGAACCAAGCCCTGAAAGCCAGTCATGACTGCCTCTGCAATCTTACCAGCCTCACCGAACAGCGTTGAAATACCCTGAGCTGCAAAAGCCGGATTTGCGCTGACGAGAACCGCAGCAAAAGCGGAAAGACTTGCAATAGCGATAAACGCGATAAGCGCTACAACGTTCTTGGTATCGTTCTTACGAACAGCCAAACTATTCATTGGTATATTCCTCCTTTCGTCAAAAATCATCACATTCTGCTGACCCTTTGCCACAACATACACGTTATATGTCGCGTTGCCTATTACACACCACATAGAGGTGTCAGCTTGTGTAACTAAGGAAATCACATAATATTTCCTTATATTTAGGATACTTTATTTTTAAATAATTTCAATACGGATTTCTTTAAGCAAAACGTATTTGTTCTTTACACAAAACGAATTTTTTATGCGCTCTCCCCTCCCCTACCGAAAACAAAAAAGAGTGGGCAGCCACAGCTATTGCTGCAGCCACCCACTCTTCAAACACATTCCTTACAGATTCGCGCCGGGAGCATTGACCGACGTTCTTCGGTCTTGGTCCGAACTGCTAAATCCAGTGCTTTCTTGTCACCTACAAAGATAAACTCTTTTTTTGCACGAGTAACGCCGGTATAAAACAACTGGCGCTGCAACATTGCTTTCTGAGTCATACTTGCGGGCATGATACAGCAGGGAAATTCAGAACCCTGCGTTTTATGAACCGTAATGCAGTAACCAAGTTCCACATTCTGCATATCCTTGACATCGTACTCGACTTGTTTGTCATCGAATGTGATTTTGAACGTGTAAACACCATCATCATCAATGATTTCATCGATAGTGCCAAGGTCGCCGTTCATGATTTCGGGCGTATTCTTAATTTGGACTACGCGGTCGCCCTTTCTGAATACGCGGCTTACATCCACGCCGTTCTTGGACTTGGTGGATTTGGCTCGCCATTCCGGTTTTCCTTTCTCAGCTTCATTTACGATATCCTGAATTTTCTTATTCATAATATCCGTACACAGAGGAGAGCTATTGCTGCTCTTGTAGTAATGAGTAGGGCTAAGGACGATACATCCATCGCGGCCATACTTTTTTACTCCCTCCTGATACTTCTGAATAATGATATTCGAGATATCTTCCGTTTCCTTTTCGCTATCGGGATTATGGCAATCGATAAACTGAAATGTTTCATCAGTCGGAAGATTGGACATCCCATTATTGATAGCGTATGCTGCATCCGCAATAGTGGAATTGGAGCCCTGACGGTAGTTTCTATCCAGAACCGTATACTTGATTTGATTGCATTTAATCAAATCGAAGAGTACATTGCCGGGTGTTACCGAAGGGAGCTGGTCCACATCGCCGAGCAGGATGATTTTCTTGTTGGGTTCATTTTCGATTGCGTTCATAACGAAATCAAAAAGGTGGATACCGACCATAGACATTTCATCGATAGCAATCAGATTTTCACTGATTTTGCAATCGTCCTGAGCGGTAAAACCGCCAGCAGCCTTAGAGGGAACAAGCGCACAGGCGCTATGGATAGTCTGTGCGGGCAGACCCGTACATTCAGCCATACGCTTAGATGCGCGTCCGGTTGGAGCCATACAAAGAATCGTTGCGTTTTTCTTGAATGCTTCTTTGTACACTTCCAAGCAAGCGCGAAGCGTTGTACTCTTACCAGTACCCGGACCACCCGTTACGATGGAGATGGGATAAGCAAGATTGCGTACTGCTTCTTCCTGTTTTTCGGAAAGTTGAATGGGAGAGTTTTTCTTCCATTTTGCAAGAGCCGCATCGATTTCCTTTTGCTTGCTGGGTCCCCTTTTGATGAACGCGGAAAGTTTGCGTGCGAGATTCCGTTCAACTGTATAATCGTCTTTGGAATAAATCCAATTTCCGCTTTTAGAAGAACCAAATCGAATGAACCGATAGTTATCGACCAACAACTTGACCGACATTTTCATCAGTTCGTCGTTGTGATGGTTCAGCAGCTTATAAGCTTCCGCAACCAGCAAATCTTCACGAACGCAAACAGTATTGTTTTGCCGACATAACTGCTTCTGAGCCTCTACGAGTGCTGCAACATATCGTCTACGAGCATTGGGACTGACTCCCATTGCAAGTCCGATTTTGTCACAGGTTTGAAAAGGCAGAAGCGTAATCAGCTTATACGGTTTCTCTTTAATGACATTAAGTGCCTCCGCGCCGTACTCGTCTGCAATCGCATCGATTTGGTAATCCGGAAGGACAACATTTTTGTCATCAAGAAAACACCGAATATCGTATTTATATGTCAATGCTTGGCACCCGTGCTTTAAAGCCTTAATGTCCTTGTCTGTAAGACTTTGGACCTTCTTTTTCAGCTTTTCAGGCTCGTTTGCGCAAACAGATAAAGTGTTTTCGCCAAACGCATTGGCGATAGCTGTTGCTTTTACATTTCCAATGCCCTTACAGTTAGAGCGAAGGAAAGCAATAACGCTTTTCTTGCGAGTGGGAATTGAAATGTTGGCTTTCTGAACATCAAGGTACGGCTGGTTCCGATTTTTATCGATACTCCAGCAGCCAGTCAGTTCATACGCAATATTATCAATTCCATCCGGGATAAAACCCTTTACGATAAACATATGCGTTGTGCCGTATTGTTTTGTCTTTGCGTCTTGCGGGAGATATAATCTCGCATCGCGTGCATTGACGGTAAAATAGGCAATCGTATAACGCTTATCGTCGCTCACAAATAGATTTTTATATTTACTCGCGGTAAAACTAACCGTATCTCCAATGTTTGCCACTTCTCTCTCCTCAGTTATCTATAATAAACCAGCACAACTCATCGAGTTTGCCGGGATAACATTTCACATTGCTGTCTCGAACAGCTGCTTTCACGCTTTCTGCACACCAGATAGGTTTATTCATCTCAACCGCTTTCTGAATCTGATTCAGCATAGCGGGAGTCACCTCATCACCGTCAACGGTGACGATATCGGCGGCACGGATAATCCCCTCGATAATCGAGGTTCGGATAATGTAATCCGCTCCAGCGAGTCTGGCATCGTCTTCTGTAAAACACTTGGCCCGAATGCCTTTAAGTGCCAGACCGATGCCAAACTTTTCCCGCTGAGAAGCGTCACTGTTCGGAGCAATGCAGAAGATGTTGACGTGGCGTTTTGCCTTGGTCTTCGTCTTCTGTTTTGCCACTTTTATTCTCCTTTCATTAACGCGCTCGGTATAACTGCTGATAGCCGAGTGCTTCCAGAATTTTGCACGCACCATCGACATCGCAATCGGAAACTACGATATCAGCAACGCGTCTTCCATCCTCGTAAGCTTTGATTTCTTTTTCTTTGATGTACGCAGAAATGACTTCATAGGTTTTATACATTCATTTCCTCTTTTCGTAATATCTTTACGGATTCATCTGCGGAATACCTACCTTGCCAGCACAGCTGCTCTTCTTGATAGAGAGCGACGGTGCGCTGACTTTCGTCGTAAAGATTCTGTTGTAAACATCCTCAGGCAGATTTGCTTCCGCGTACTTCTTGTCGGAAGAAGTAGTTTTTCTGACTGTCTGTTTCAACACAAACATCGTCTGTCCGTCAGGACTTGTGGTATACGCATCAGGAGCCTGACCCATCGCCTGAATCAGCGGAATCGTCATCTCCTTGCGCAAGTTATCCAAACGGTCGGCTTCCGCCTTGACTTCGCGGTACCGTTCATCCACCGTATCATACTCAACGCATTTCGTATAAAACTCATCGCCGAGCTTGATATTGGGAATCTTTTTATCGATACCGTTGCCGAGCTTGTATTTGCGAAGCGCTTTAATGATGGATTCCGGCGTACCGCACGGCTTCGGTTCATGATGCTTCTCGACATTGTCTTTCCAGAAGGAATCAACAGCTTTCACGAGCGCGTATTCCGCATCGAGGTCACGAACCAAATGACGAACATAGAATGTATCGCGGTCAACCATACATACGATAACTGCCTCCCACAGACCCATGATAGCCATATAGTGGCGAAGCTGAATCTCGTAAGGAACAGGGATGGCGTTGTTTGCCCATGCCTCTCTATTAAAGAAACTTGTGGTCTTAATTTCGAGCAGAGCATAGTGACCGTCAGGCATCTTAATAATGCCGTCAACGTCGCCGCCGATGTAAGGGTGACCTGCCATCGTATACATGTTCGTATCGGTAATGACTTCCTCATCGGGATGCTGTACATGATACCACAGCCCAACATACTCTTCGGCCATATGCCCCCATGCGGTAATGAGGTTGATATCCTCACCATCCGTTTCCTCTTTCGGGATGGGGTTGGCTCCGATTTTGTCATAATACAAATCCAGATTGGATTTGTAATGGTTTTTACCAAGCACCGCACTGCAATCCGAACCGCCGACATAAAGACGGCGATGAGCCAGCCACTTTTCCTCTGCCGTAGACACTTCATCGTCCACAAACGATGCGGCATCCACAAGAACATTGGGGCCGGGATAGTTCAGCGGGTCAAGAAAATCAACTGCACGCTTAGATGCGGCATCGATGACCTTGGCTTTCAGCGCATCCAGATACGGAGAAGTAGCTTCCCAATACCGAATGCTCTGACCATGTGCGCGGCTGCTTTTACTGGTTCCATCAAAACCCATTGTTGTTTTCTCCTTTCAATAAAAAACCCCGTTCAACTGTTCTTATTGAACGGGGTAAATTGACTATTTGTTTGCTTACAGATTAGCCGGGGTGTCCTTGTCGAGGAGCTGCCACGGGCTCTGCATTGCACTTACGGCTGCATCACAAGCACGCGTAATCTTCAACTTATCTTCGGGATAGTCGCGGACAACATAGTTGTATGCATCGCAGACTGCCATGTAGACATCCATTGCCGTGCAAGGACCGTTGCCCTTATCCGTAAAGAATACCTGAGCTGCCTCTCGCGCCTGTTCAACAGGCATGTTTACCTTAGACTGCTTCAGGCAGTGCGTCAGGGTATTGTAGCCGTACGTGATAGGCGTAGCCGCAAGCTCGAACAGCATATTTTCCGAATCCTTGAAGTTGGCAAAGACCATTCGCAGGTCGGATTCCAAACGCTCATGGATTGTCTCGGCACCGATATGCATGGTACGAGTCTTGTTCAGCAACGGGAACTCATAGCCATCATCACGAATGAACATCGGACGCATCTTGATGGAAGAAGCAGTCGTGTCGGAGTTCTCCACAGACAATGCCGGGAAAAAACCCGCCAGAAGCTCATTCATGCCGATGGTTTTCATGAAAGTGTCACGATACTCAGCCAAAGACCACATACCGCGAACGCGCTCATGCGTCCAATATCCAGACATAAACTGAGCCTTCTCCCAGTTTTCAGGCAGGTAATCCATATTGATGTAGTTGAACAGGTCACCAGACGGCATCGGCGCATAACGAGCGGAAACGACAGAACGAATCATCTCATCACCGACCTTTACAAGGCATTTGGTGGAGCGGCGGTCGTCGTATCGAATCGTGTCAATGCCATTGTTGATTGCCTTTGCAAGGTTAACAGGATTGACGCGGCGCATCCAGCTGTATCCTTCACGGATAAGCTTGGAATATCCAATCAGACTTTCCGTGGCGGCAAGTCCAACAGGAATATGTTTGCCGCGAACGACACCGTACAGCTTACTGTTATTGGCGGCTTCCTGAACGATTTCTGCGGGAATACTGTACTTCTTTGCATCATCTGCAATGTACATCGGCTCCGCAAACATGGCCTCGAACTGAACGTCAGTAATCTGCGTTTCAATCCATGCCGAATGACGGTCGCGCTCCTGCAGGAAATCAATGAAGAGGTCGCTGTTACCCTTAAAGGTTTCGATTGCGTTGTCCTTCCAATATTCGCTGTTCGGGGTCAGAATGTTGTTGTTGGTCATTTTTATCTCCTTTTTTAACAAAAAAAGAGCGTTCTGCTAAGAACACTCCAGATTAACGATAAATAAAAAACGCCTATCCCGAATCGAGATAGACGCTTCCCATGACGTATTTAGATTTTATGGTATACACGGTTTGACCCGTGTACTTTTACTTATCATTTATCTAAATTATAGTAACTTTGCAGCAAACCGCAACATCATTTTCGAGATGGTTGAAAAAGGCCGCTCCAAAGCGAAGCGGCCATATATTAGATTTTCGTCATCTCATCTTTCAACCATTGCAGATATCGGTATCGCTCTGTCTCATTCTGGATTCCCTGTAAAGCAAAGGTCACAAACGGCACATCCGTATCATGGTTATAAAGCCACGAATCAAAGGCGAGGGTCTCGAAAATATCATCATAGCAGGTGCTGCGCCGAAAATATTCGATGTCATCATCTTCGATTTCGTAGTCAACCTTTTCACGGATTTCTTCTGCCGTATAGTTTTCGGCTTTTGCAGCGGCATTTATAAAGAACGGGATATTGCCTTCCTTCCATTCAGAAAGCGGGTAATCATGGTCGCAAGAATTCTGAAAATATACACTTAGCGGCCATTTTTCACTTACACCTTCAGGCGGAATCATGACGATACCAAGCAACTTATGTTCTTCCCAATACAGGAAGCGAAAAGTAAACAGTGCTTCGAGCCAATACCTGTCGGCAGTGTCTGCAAGTACATCAGCCCTGCGTGTTTTGCTTTCTGCATCAGCAATGTATCCGGTACGAACCGATGGAATATAATACAGATTATCTCTAATGCTCTTCTTGACATTCTTTTCGGTCATTTGAGACTGCGTATATTCCAGCGCAATCATCATAGCTTCTTGCAGGCTGTTTGCATGCGCGAAGCCCATATCAAAACCATAGCTCATAGAATAATTCTCCTCTTCTTGTTGTTCAGGGCCGGGATGTTGTCTGCCGTTTTTAACGCCATCAGAACCAGATACCAAACTGAGGTTCAGCGTCATCCAGCAGCCAATTCTTCCAGTCACGGCAAGTCATCTTGCCAAAGACTTCATGATTTCGCAGAATGTAGCACAAAAGCTGCGATTTCTGCGTTGCGCTCATGCCGTCAATGACATGTTGACGGTCATTTTTCCTGCCCCAAAAATCCACAGAGTTGCCAAGAGAATTGAGGTTTTTGAGAATGTATTGTTGTGTATCGTTGTCGGAATCCTCTTTATCGCAGATATACTCTACCATAAAGGGATAAAACTTTTGAACAGCTTCCTGAATGGTAGCTGCCGTAGTTGCACCATGCGATACTGCCCAGCCACATTCCATGCCAGTCATTGGCAATGGGAACATGGCATACATCTCATATCCATCAATCTCAATTTGGCGATAATAAATACGATAAGGAGCGTTTTCGTTACAAAAAACATTCCATCTACTCATTTGTTTCCTTTCTGACATTAAAGGTCAAACCACCAAGGAGTGGAACGCTCTTCCCTTCCCTGTTCAACTTTTTGCCAAGGCGTTTCGTATTTGCCGTGAACCTGCTCGTTAAGGCGCTTGCTGCATTCATCGCACAATGAACCATAGGGCATATCCCATAAGGGTGTTGTGATAAGTTGACCGCAGCAATCGCATCTTTTCCCTTCTTCTACCTCCGCAACCTCTTTCATAAAGTTGACAGTCTCTGCATCACCAGTAAAAACAAGCGGTGTCAATTCTGCTTCTGTGCGAACGACACGAAGCAAAGTAAAAGGAGAAGAAAAGTCCCAAGGAATATCGGCAGAACGTAAAGCATCGTAAATGCCGTTTCCTTTTGAATTAGAAACAGAGCGAAGCCGCGAATAGACTTCATCCTCGGTCAAATCCACTTTTGCCATTTCATTCTCCTTTCAGAGAACGAAACGCTGTGCGTACTCGGTCGAAGAACCCTTTCTTGGGCGCGGGAGCCTTTTCGCGCTGGCGGTACAACCCGTTCATGGACTCATCCAGATTATTAAGCTGGTCGCTCAACTCGCGGATGCTTTCCGGCGTAGAGAACTTCTTTACGATGTCCCTGTCAGCCTTTTCTTTGACAACGGCAACCATCTTATCCAATGTTAAATCGCAATATTCATCCGTCCAATCGCCGATGAAATAAAAGCGTTCTACCACGGTTCTTGTTGCGGTATCTTGGAAAGTCCCAAAAAGAATGGGGTCTTTTTCTCTTTTGATAGCCTCGACTCTTCGTTCCTCACGTTTTGTGTAATCTGTGAAGACTACATACATCTTATCGAAAATGCCCTTGCAGCGTTCGATTTTCTGAATGATTTCTTCCGGAATTCGCCGCTGATAATTCTCCAACTCCACAATTTTGACGACCTTATTGTCTACCATGTGAATGAAATCGTCCACATCACTCTTGTAGACAAAGGTATCAATGCCGAGGTCAAGTAGCTTCTTTTCTCGTGTAATATTGTCGATGTGGAAAAGCAGCTTTTTCTGCGCAGCAATTTGTCCGGAACGTTGATACTCTTCGAGAAGAGCAAGGCAGTTCTCATATAACTGAGAAAGTCCGGCAGCCGTCATCGTCTGCTTTCGACTTTTTACCTGTTCGAAGTATTCGGCAGGAGAAACGATTGTATTATCCATGTAAACCTCCCAATCAATAGCTGAACTGAATAGAAAACACAGCGTACTTTTCAGGATGATTGATGATATCTTTCATCTGTTTCTGATTCGGCCACGCTCTCAGCTTGTAACTGTTCGGAGCAAGGAACGCGCTGTAACAGTCGACAGTAACGCCGCCAGAAATAATGAACGCGGCTTCTGCAATGAGATAGCCATTATTATTCTCTTCCAGCGTTCTTGCTAAACTGGAAATCAGTTTCTGGTTCACAGTTTTTCCGAGAACTTGCATCTTTTCGAGCTTGTTTTCGACAGCAGTCAAGTTGTCAGTTTGCATATCCAATGCAATCTGCAGAATGCTGTCAGGCACATCCTCGCCCAAGATGTTGCAAAGGCTTTTGTCGAATGTTTCACTCACAGCATACAAACCGTCCGTACCAGTAATGCCGTCATTCGTATTCTCGAAAGTACAGTTGAACATATTCACGATGGTGTCGTAGATATATTCGAGTACCTTGTTTTTCAAGCACTCATTACCGCTGTGCAGGCAATCCCGTAAGGTATGCCCTTTCTCGGCTTCGTCTTCGAGGACATCTAACGTAGAGGCATTGTACATCGACTCGTTTGATGTTGCTTCATAGCACTTGTTCATTGGAACATTTTCATCAATAGGAAAAAGGACTTTAATTCTCGTACCACTCATATTTAATTCCTCTCATTTATTCTATTTATTATTTATTCGTGAAATTCGATTTTTATTTTCCAACGCACATTTTTTGCTTTCATTGCCTGCTTCGTCAGCTCTGCTTTAAGAGTATCGGAACTCTTATCTGCCTTTTCTTTAAGAGCAGCAATGCGGTTGAGCGTTGTTTCTGGGCGCAAATCGGCATTGCAAACAGGGCAAAAGTTTCTTCGCAGGTATTTCCGCGCAATCTTGGAGCCACAATTTTTGCAGCCAATATATTCCGCTTTTGCATTTGCAAAATGGAATGCAGACGCAAGTTCTTTGTACTTGCAATAGGCTTGTGTGTTGGCTGCTCGCAGCGCCTTAATTTTCTCCGTTTCGGGCACATTGTAAGCATCGTAGTATTTTACTGCGATGCAATCATACCATCCCTTGTCCAACCGTTCGATTTTCTCGTGCGCTTCATCGTCATTAGCGCATGGTTCGGAGTCAATCCAACGGATTTTACTGAGATGACCTCCCTCTTGGAAGCATCTCTTGGCAACATAGTTTGCCAACTCCTGCTCTACCTTTTTCTTATCAGTGTTTTCGGGATAATCGTAGTATTGAATCGTATGTCCCATAATTTAATTTCCTTTCTTGTTATAGAGTATTTAATCAGGGGTATAGGAATAGGAGACATCATAGGTGTTATCGTTTACAATAGCCTGAAATCCGAAATGACACCAGCCAAATTCGTAAATCAGCCATTCAGCGACGGCCGCAAAGAAGTCATCCATCGTCTTGTAGTCTTCCTGATGTAAAAAGTTCGGGGTTTCGATTTCATCCGGCAAAGAAGCAAGAGCCTCGTTGTCATTGTTCGTATCCCACATGATACTTTTGATAAGCATAGATGCACCTCCGTATTACAGTGCCTTGTACTTTTCTCTTACTTCTTTTGCTTTTCCGCACGACATGGGGCCTTCCTGACACGAAGAGAACATACATTTCGGTCCTGCATCCAAAAATAGGTTCGGAGCGACTTTTTTGCACTCAACCAGCATTCTGTCCGCAAGTTCATGGATTTCCCATTGCGCTCGATTGCAGCAACGCATAGCAAAGAAGTTATGCAAACTTCTTGCGTTCATCGTTACAACCATTTTGGTTTCGCAGGCGTTGGGCAAAAGGAATCGTGCATCTTCGTTTGCAAACTTAGAAGCCATTCTTTTAGCATCCTTTTCGGAAGCACCATTTTCCATAAGCACTTTTGTGTGGATAACTTCAAGACGCTCAACTTCCTTAAGATAGTTTTCGGCATCTCGATTCATCGCGTTGATAAACGTTGTTTTTGCCTCCGGGTCATTTTCAATGACAGGAGGAATCACATACCGAAAATCATCGAGACGAACATATCTCTGACTCTGAACGCTGAAACTGGCAATTCGATGCCGTGTGATTTGTGCGAGGAGCGTTCTTGAAACACCTTCAATACCGAAGGTGAAATAAGCGTGTTCGGTAGGACTTTGATGTCCCATGGAATTAAGCTTCTTCAAAAACGCATCGGTTTTTTCGGGGGTCAAACCGTCCATAATGGTGTCAATATGGGCATCGGAATAACATAATTTTGCAGCAGCAGCTACAAGCTTATCGGGTTCTGGGGTATAAGCGAGCAATTTTACAAGCATAACAGACTCCTTTTCATAAAATAAAAACAGCCACCTCTCGAAGGAGATGGCTGCTTCTTTGTCAGATTACGAACTAAAATAAATCTATCGGATGATACTTTGACTTATCTTAGTGTTTTCATTGTATTCACTTTGCAGCAAAACGCAAGACCCGATATCAGGCTTTCAGGATGGCATCGACCTTCTCCTTAATCTTGCCGCACTGCTCTGCATCCGGTTTGTACTTTCCGAACCCCTTGTTATCAAGGAACTCGTTGATTGTCTCGATAAAGTAATCCGAAAGATTGCAGGCTTCATCTTCGTTTTGGTTCAACCATGCTTCGATGTTATCGACAATCTCCCAGTATTCGCTGCCGTACAGCGCTGCGTCGTTGTCTCCGTATCCCCTTTCCTTTTCTTCATCAGGACTTTCACAAGGAATACGAACATTGAGCGAATCGAGGTAGTTCTCAAATACCTCCACAATAGCGGAAGCGTATTCGGGAATCATCCCTGTCATGCCCGTAAAATTCACAAAACCATCAGGGCAATCCATCACAGCGGGCGGAACCATATCGAGAAGACTGTCAACAGACCATCCAGTCAATGCCAACAGCGCATCATTCACATCGTTGCAGCTGATAGCTCTCGCGAGCTGAGAACCTGCATTGTGCGGGGCTTCGTCGTCGTTTGCCATCTGGTTTACAACAGTTTCAGCAAAGCCCTCACTGAGACTTTCGTTGTTTGCAATGATTTCCAGTGCCTCATCATTGTTTCGTTCTTTCGTGTAGAGCTCTGAAGGCAACTGCTGATAGCACTGCGGGCAATAGGTGTCGGAAGCTGCATTGGAACATACCGTAATCAGCTTTGTACCACAATTCGGACATACAACAATATACTTGTTAATCATTTTTTACTCCTTTGTATAATAAATTACTTTTTGTTTAGTCGATACGAGAAAAGTCATCATCGATGTACTCATACTCGTCCAACCATGCACCGCACTTTACGGCAAATCGGATGTACATATAGTCGCTAGAAACATAAATGGGTTCTCTGGGAATTTGTTTCGTATTCCTCGTCTCTCCGGAATTACTCACCTCATACGCAGAAACGCTATGGCGAATGATAATCTTGTCTTTATCAAAGCCTGTTTCATCAGCAATTACCTGAATGGCCTCTTCGTTCGTAAGAAAACGACCGATACCGGATAATGCATCCTTTTCAATTTCTTCGTACTCCGTTTGGGTCTTTTTGCTATCGACCACAAGATTCCATTTCTGTGCTTTGTCGAGTTTTTCTCGAAGGGCGGACACTTCATTTTTCAGCGCAAGAACCTGCGCGTTCAATCTTTCGATTTCCGCGAGCCGATTCTTTGCAAGCATAGCAGCACCACCGTTCTTAACCCACTTTTTACAGAAGATTCTTTTTTCGTCTTCGCAGCTCATATACTCCCTTTCTATCGAAGTATATTCGCTATTGCTGACGATGACACCGGTGAGCTCCTCGAACTCTTTTTGCATCATAATCAACACTTCCTCGTTGTTTTTTGATTTACATTAAACGCTCCACTCAACGGGCTCAGGAACATCAAAACAGCTGCAGCTTAAAAGCTGGCCGCCGCAAATCGGACATCTCTCGTTATCGCAATTCGCGTGATGATAGAAGCCGATTTTTGCTCCGCAATCGCCGCAGCGGATATTCTTTTCCTCCGGAGTCCCTACATACTCTTCGTACCAGTCACCGGGGTCACCAACCTTGATGCGGTCATAAGACTTTGTATTTTTGCCATGAACAACAATGCGCTTGAATCTGCAGCCATTTGCTTTGAGCATTTCGCGGCCACATTGACACTTTGCCATATTATTTCTCCTTTCACATTTCTGCTTTGGTTGGCTCGAAAAACATATCACAACACCTGCAATGACAGACATCAATGTCGGGTGGTGTGGGGTCATCCAAGTCGGATTCGTTGTAAATACTTGTTCCTTCTACGGGGTTTAAGGGATAGTAGTTTTCTCCCCCACCCCAATCACAATCATGGATATATCGAAAAACACGCTTTGAGCCACAATACGGACATTTGTACATTTTATTTTTCTCCTTGTAAGCAACAAAAAATCGCCTATCCCTTTTCGATAGGGATAGGCGATAAAAGCATTACGATTGATTTGTTGTTGTGATTTTTCTTATGCTTTCAGTATAAACACTTTGCAGCAATGGTCAAGATGACTTATTGAGCGATTCTTGCAGTTTTGCAGACCCAAAACAAATAATATGTTTGGCAATGATATTTTCAAGTGGCACATAATGTTCATCCCAATATCTCGAATCATAGGAATGATTTCTGTTGTCACCCATCATAAAATAACACCCATCAGGCACATTGAACGGTCCAAAGTTTAACTTTTCTGGTTCTTCGTTCAGATAATCTTCTTTCAATACTTCTCCGTTTAAATAGAACACTCCGTCTTTTTCTTCAACAACATCACCGGGGACGCCAATAATTCGTTTAATGTAGACTTGCTGTTCGGCTACATTGTCCGTGTCTCTTTTGAAGTAAACAATATCCCCTCTTTGCGGTTCACTGATTTTATATGCTAATCGATACCCGAAATTAAGCGATGGATAAGCTATTGTCGGGTACATAGAACCAGAAGGAATGATTGCCTCATAAAGCACTACTTGCATAAGAACGCAAAGTGCGATAAAGATAGCAAGACACTCCATCGCCATCTTGATGAACGGGTCAATTCTTTCAAATTTATCAAATATTTTTCTCATAATAACACCAAAAAAGCCCCCTCATTACGAGGGGGCTATCTCTCTTTTAGTGCAGCAAATCAATGCCGCCGAAAACATTCAGGATAAACTGGATAAACTGATGGATAACGCTTGCGACATCCAACTCTATGCCAAATTCTCCGCACAGACAGGAAATCACAAAGAATGCCAACACCAAGAAAAACGCAGAATCAACGATATGCTTCGTACCCTTCATAACGAACATAACGATACAGAAGATAAGGACCATACCGATAGTGATGGGCAGATTATTGACATTCAGAATAAAATCAATACCCTGACGAATATACTGGCCGATAGATGTGCCGATACTGGACAAATCCATAACTTTCACCCCCTTTTCATAAAAAACAAATGCGCCTGAGGGTATCCATTCAAAAACACAGATTCCGACAAGCGCATTTATTTATCATATAAGCATATTCTATTAACTTTGCAGCAAAATGCAAGAAAAAATGACCGCTCACGAGGAGCGGTCATAAATTTAAGTGGTCGTGTTCAGATGTTCAATGCAGCTAATTCCGGTATCGTTCGGCCAATCCAAAGCATAATTCGAGAGAGAATCAGCAAGGATATTGGATTCACGCGGAATCTGAATCGTTGCAATCTTACAGGCAAGACGGTCAATGAATTTGCGAATAGAGTAAACTGTTCCATACGCGCCGTCAGGAATTGCGCTATACCCGGTAATTCCATCAACAACGGGACCGTTGTCATTCAGAACCTTTACTCGTTTGGCGTCTGCCGGAAGATTTTGAAGTGCAAACTCAACTGCTTTCGCTTCTGCTTCCTGAACACAGGATACAGATACATGCTTACACTGAGCATCTACGAGCTTCATCTCAAAATCATAGATAAGAAAAGCAATGCCAGCATTACTTCCGCTCTTATCATTTCGATAACTTGCATCCGTATAGATGACATAATCGTTACGCTGCAGGTTAGGACTCATAACGAGTCACCTCCACGCGGCGAACGCAGACATAGCATTCCTTGTCCTGCTTTTCGGAGAGGAAACGACAGGTAGGAATAGTCGGTGCGCCGGAATAAAGAGCGCTCTGAACTGCTTCAAGGGTATACTTGTCATTGACGAGCGCGTAATGCTCAGGCGTATTCTTATACAGTGCCTTGCGCATCTTACCAAACATCGTCATGACATTCTGCGCAGAATCCGTGACCTGCATCGTTTTACCGAGACTGTCATACATAACGAAAACAACGGACAGCTTTTCGGCATTCTGCTGCGTGGCAACAGGTGTAGGAACGGGCGTCTGCGGCATAGCCTGAGGCATAGTTGCGGTGGTATTCATCGGTTCCTGCTGCACAGCATTGCGCGGCTTATACGGAGTGAACTCATTGATTTCGGAACCCGTATAGCCAAGCTGAGCATGCACACTCTTGTATGCGGCTACTGCGTCATGGATATCCACGACGAAAGCGCAGAAATCAAGGAATGTGAACGGGACATTGATGCGCTTTACAGTTGCACCTTTTTTCAGCATATAACCGCCAGTCTCCGTAACCTCGCCTTCGCCCTCCATGACCTGAAGAACGATATCGCTCTTGCTGCCGGGAGAAACCTGAACAGCGTAATAACGGCACGGTTTGATGACGTTTCCATTGGCGTCGCGTTTCTCGGAACTGCCACCATTACTATCCCAAATAGCATTGGGATACTTGGAACCAGTCTCGCGAGCAGTCTTTACGCTGTTTGCATACTTCTTTCGGATGTCGCGAGACATCACGAGATAATAAAGCTGAGAAACGCTGCCTGCGCCCTCGAAATTCAGATAACCCTCAATGGCAGCTACCTGTTCGCATTTCGGTCGGCCACTGTGTTCAACGAAACTCAGATGAACCTTACCGATTCCGGCGCTGTCCATCTTTGCCTTTACAAAACTGCGTCCACTCTGCATTTGAGCAACATAATCTTTAACTTTCATATCCTTTGCCATAAAATTTCTCCTTTTTTTGTTTGACAGAAATAAAACAGCAGAGTACCTATCTTTGATTTATTTTCAAAGACAGAATACTCTGCTGACATTGCGAATCGGTTATTCGTTTTTTATTTCTGTTATACTTCGATTTTATCTACTTTGCAGCAAAATGCAATATGTAGTTAGCAATCACGGAATCGGACAGCTGCAATCAGGCAAAGACAGTCTGGGTCATCGTAAGACATGATAGCCATGGGCTTTCCACGTTCACTGAATCCGAGAATCAATTTGTTGGTTGTTTTGGGAAGTGCATTGATGGATTCAAGCAGGAATGCGGGATTGTAAGCGTTGATATATTCTTCCGGGATATCTTCATCTTTGAATGTACATGGGACTCTTGCCTTTATTGTACCAATATTCTGTGCTGTTCTAATGCATAAAGCGTTTTCTTCCAGCTCAAAAATTGTCTTTTTTGCCTGTGATATTCTTGATGGGAGCAGTGTGAGAATCTCTTGAATGACTTCTTTCAAATCGTCCGCAGAAACTGACATCCACCAACGCTTTTCTGATATTACCTTTGTCATGTCACTGAATTGACCGAGATAGCGGCACGACACGATGCTTAATGCTCCAACTGTGACAGAGATATGGTTTTGGTCATAAGTAATAAGCGCCTGCGATTCAGGGTTATCCCATGGATTTGAACAGATAAATCCAGATAACCATTGCGGAATCACTATTTCGCTATTTTTCTTTGTTGTATCTGCCGGAACATTAGCGCACACGATACGTGAACCATCTGTGGCAATGAATGTCATCACACCATCCTTGGATGTAACTTTTACGCCGGAATACAGCAAAAGTGATGGATTATCACCCTTATACACCGCATAGTTGACTTTGGCAAATCCTTCGGCGAGTTTCCCTATCGGCAATGTTGCGACTTTCGCATCATTATCAAAATCAGGAATCATTGGGAAGGTTATATTGGCGTTTTCGATTTCAATAATTGAATTTTTTGAAATAAATGTAAGCGGGCTATTATTATCTTTGCGTTCAAGGATGATATCTCCTCGTTTACCAATGATGGAAAACAGCATCCGGCTCTCTACAATTACTTCACCGTTTCCGGCAACCTCACCGCACTCAATCGTAGATTCAAAAAATTGTGTTGCTCCATTCGTAACAGTCACATTGATGCAGTTATCTAAAATATCCAATTTGATGTAATCGGAAATACAAGTTCCATTAGAAATCGTCCCGCGTTCAGCCTTTGCGATAAACGACTGTGCTTCTTTTAGTTTTTCCTTGATTTTTTGGGTTAAAGTTAAGTGTATCAATGAAGTTCCCTCCAGAATCGGTTCTTATACTTTTATTGTAGGAACTTTGCAGCGAAAAGCAAAAGAAAAAGGGCATGTATCCGAAGATACACGCCCTTGTTTTACGCTGTTTTGCAGATTTCCATGATGATTTGTTGCTGGATACGTTCATCACGACAATGAAGCAGATAATCATCAATGCCTTTGAATCTTTCATCCCAAGCAAACGGCTGAAGCGGAAGCCCCTCCTCTTCTGCGATGGCATAAAGCTTATCAATGGCATTCTTGACAGTATCTTTTTCGTTTCGGTCCATATCAAAAGCATCAACAAGAATCTTGCAGCCTGCTTTTTTCTGTGTTCTTACGAATTTGCGAAATGCCTCACTGTTTGCAATACCGGAAATAGCACAGAACTGACGATGTTTATGGTCAATATCATGTGCTACCTGTGCCTTCAATGCTCCTTCCGTCACATAGACGACATTACCGGTGTTCCGTGGCGTTCCATCTACAACGCCGTATGTGGCGCGGTTGATTGCCTGACACCCGGAATCGTAACCGGAAGACGTAAACCAAATATAACGTCTGCGTTTTGCCTGCTTTGCCGGGAAACGAGAAAGATAAGTATCATCCATACGAATTTGCATAGAGAAAATCTTTCCGTTTCGCCCAAACGAAGGAACAAAGAATCCGGAACCGTAAAAGAATGTTTTGGTGTTTTTATCGTACAATCCCGGCAAGGAGATTCGATATCTGTTGCCTTTCTTGTAGAAACCGGGAACGCCATCAAGTTTGATGTTCATATCATTGAGTTTCTGCATCAATGCATACATTTCCTCTTTATTTTCGGGAATGCTGCGATACAGACCATCTTCGATACCCTTTGCCGACATACCTCTGGATAACAGGTTGCTTTTATGCTTTTCTTTTAAAGGAAGCAAGGAAAGCAATACGCGATATGCACCATCAATCTCATCTGGACTTGCATATTTGGTTTTCTGCACTTCCTTTTGCGGCTTGATAATTTGTGCTTTACGCGCCTCGTAATCCTTACTGCCGGTTTTCAGGTCACCGTAAAGAGCTGAATGAATTTGCTTCGCGGCATCCTTATTGGTTTCGCATTCAGAGTGAAACATTCGATACAATGCCAAAACTCCGCCTTTTCCGTTTCCGGGACAGCCTGTGCAATCATGCCAGCACTTATAGGTGGAAGTCGTGACATTCACATCAAATGTTTTTCCGCTTACGAACGGGCATTTTACTTTCTGTTCGCCTTTTCGGGAAGGAGACCCTACAGTCTCCAACCCGCAAAGACGGACTACCTCCAAAATAGAATAATCGAACATATATCCTCCTTATGAAAAGCGAGGACTATTGTCCGGCTTACTCGATTGTGATGGTTTCGAGCTCTTTATAATCGAGCCCTTCATGTCGTGCGATAATTGCTGCCGCCTTCTGAATCGGCATATTCTTGTACCATCCCTTCAAGAACGTAGGAATGACCTTGTTGTTGCCGTCCAGTCGACGCGCCGCATCAATCGTCATATCCCTGTACTTGCCGGTAGGAATCGTAC